>Ga0209185_1000025_pt1:212500-290108 | contig 290108 bp, 239 predicted proteins | sample SidtaG_2_FD_187425 | JGI IMG/M metagenome (GOLD analysis project Ga0209185, IMG submission 187425) | Marine algal microbial communities from Sidmouth, United Kingdom - Sidmouth_Asex2 metaG (SPAdes) (version 2) | ecosystem: Host-associated > Algae > Red algae > Unclassified... | reverse complement strand
AAGCAACGAGCATAATTTATCAGCGTACTTTTGGCCTTGCCGCTAAGCGAAAAACTACGCTCAATACGAGCATACAAATCTGAAAAACCAACAACCTCTTCGAGAGCCGTTTCTAAAACTGTTTTAGTTTTTTTTATCTATCATAGTCTATAAATTTTAATCGCATAAAATTAGATAACTTTATAACCAATAAAAAACTCCCGACGAAGGAGGGTTCGTTCAACATCAGCTCATAAGGAATACGGGCAACACTACAAACCGAAAAACTCTGCTCCGAAAACCGCCAAAGCAAAGCATTGACTTTGGGAAAAGATAAAGTAAGATCTTAGCTTAGTCCGAAAATTCGGACTAACAGCAGTACAGATTGGAGTGTACGCTTCGCAAGACCTTACTCGTTATAGCCACGTACGTCGCTATTCAAAGTCTGAATAAAGCAAATACTTCTTTCGAATTTTCTTAAACCTAGTAAGCGCTGGCTCCCAAGATGCTCTTATTTCTGTTTCAGATTTCTTAGCTAAAATTTGTTTTCTCAATTGAGCAGTACCGGCTAGCTTTTCGAAAAATGAAGTAAAAAATCCATCTCGCCGTGGAGAAGAAGAATAAGCCGTCTGTAAAAATCCAATAAATAGCTTGCCGTCTAGGGTCTTCGTAATTTGAGAAATCGGAAGATCCAATTGCTGGCCATAGCATTTTTTTAATTCATGTTTCGGATGTTTCGAACCAAAACTTGGCTTCGGTGTAAACACATATTTTCTATGCTTGCTATACTCAGGATGTCCCCAGGCTGTAAACGGGTTTGACGTACCACGACCTACGCTTACCTCTGTACCTTCAAATAAGCAGAGGCTTGGGTACAATAAAATCGATTGCTTCGTTCGTAGATTGGGAGATGGCGCAACAGGCAAATCATAGAGCTGACTATGATTCCATTTTTGACAAGGAATGACTGTCAACTTTGCCTTCTTTCCATTTTTTAGCCAGCCTTCTCCGTTCAGCATCTTAGCATATTCTCCTACCGTCATTCCATGAACAATTGGGATGGCTTGCATACCTACAAATGATTTATATTTTTTATTCAGCACAGGACCATCTACATAAAATCCATTCGGATTGGGACGGTCTAATACAATTATTTTTTGACCATTTTCAGCACAAGCCTCCATCATATATTGCAGAGAGGATATGTAAGTATAAAAACGAGCACCTACATCTTGAATGTCAAATACGATTACATCCACTTGACTCATTTGAGCGGCAGACGGCTTTTTATTTTTTCCGTACAGAGATAAAATTCGTACGCCCGTTTTAGTATCCACTCCATTTTTCACATGCGCTCCTGCATCTGCTTTTCCTCGAAACCCGTGTTCAGGAGCAAAAATAATTTTTGGCTTCAAACCCTCCGCCACTAATTTATCAGCTAAATGCATCTTGCCTACTCTAGAAGTTTGATTGACTAAGAGTCCAATGCGCTTTCCTTTTAGCAAGGGGAAATACTGGCTCGTGCGCTCCGCACCCACCACTACATTCCGAGCATACTCCTGCGCCTGTAATGCGCTGACTCCACCGAATAAAACTATAAAACTGAAAAATAAATATCTCATAAAGGCTAAATGTATGATGTCATTTCTAAATAAAAGTTTAATGAATCGTAAATGGTAAAACTGAAAGAATCATCTAAAAATACCAACAACACCTTTCCAAAAATCACTCCTAGGATTTACTCAGCGCTTCTTGATACGCCATCATCGCTAAGGCTGTTTGAGCCGCCTCTTTACCCTTGTGACCATGAGGTCCACCCAATCGTTCCCAGGCCTGCTCTTCGTTTTCTAAAGTGAGTACTCCGAATATTACTGGTGACGGTAGGCTCAAATTTAATTGCATAATACTCTGATTTGCTGCGTCACATACGTAATCAAAATGAGGAGTACCGCCCCGTATTACGCAGCCAAAGGCTATGTAAGCATCTGCAATTTTGTGCTGAGCATGTTTTTGAATGGCAAAGCCTAATTCTACGCTGCCGGGTACTTCGTATTCTGCAATTTCAAGCTGCGGATAGTCAGCCAAAACTTCTTTAGCTCCTGCTAACAGGGCTTCGTTTATTTTTTTATTCCAAGTAGTACTAAAAATAGCCAACTTTTTCTTCCCTAAAGAAGCAAAATCGTTGGCTAAAAATTGTGAAGGCTGAGTCGCCATAAAATTATAGACTATAATCGCCTAAGCGTGCTAAGTATTTTTCTACGCTTCTCGCTTGCCCTGAGCTAGGGAATTCCATTTTAATACGTTTAAATGCTTGAATCGCTTCATCCGTTTTTCCTATTTGCTCATATACTATACCCAATCGCTCAAGATAAAGCGGAGTCAGGTAAACATCGTTAGCATCACTTGTTGCCTTTTGATAATAAGTAATTGCTTCCTTGGGTTGGTTCAACTCCATATAAGCATCACCAATGCAACCATTCGCCACGGTGCCCGGCATAGTGCCTCGACCATCGAAATCTTTTAGTTCTTCAATCGCTTCTTTATATTTTCCATTTGCCAAGTAAGCGCGTCCAGCATAAAAATGGGCTAGATTTCCAGCATCAGTTGAACCATATTTATCGGCAACTTTCAATGCACCATAATTATTTCCATCACCATTCAACGCTAATTTCATTGAATCATTGGCAAAATAGTCTTGCGCCATGAATACGGCATTATTGGCTTTCAAATTTTTAGGAGCCTTCAAAAACCGGTTATATATAAAAAATGCCGCCACAATGAGGAGTCCACCTAATAAAATGCCATTCAAGATTTTCTTGTTAGATTCATACCAACGCTCAATCCCTTTAAGGGTATCCTGTGCGGAGGGAACGTCTTCTGTTGATTCATCAGCGTAGCGCTGTGGGTTTCTCGGAGCCGTGTATTTATCACGTTTTGCCATAACAAATATAAATAAGAGCGCAAATTTACTATAATTTCTAGTTAGATACAATTAAACCGATAGTTAATTCCAAGAGCACTCCTGAACTGTATATAACGCTAAAAAGCCCACCGTGGCAGAATCTTCACATTTCTAATCGGTGAGGTGCATAACTAAAATTTATAAGTCCGTACTTCTGTTTCATCTTTGTCTTAATGGGAAAAATAATTGCCATAGCAAATCAAAAAGGCGGTGTAGGAAAGACCACTACTGCTATTAATTTAGCCTGTAGCCTTGCTGTATTAGACTATAAGACCATGTTGGTGGATTGTGATCCACAGGCGAATGCCACTTCGGGCAATGGCTTTGACTTAAAAAACATACAACTCAGTGTTTATGATAGTTTAGTAAATGGTACGGATGTAAAAAGTATAATTTTAGAAACCGAAACGCCCAATCTATCCATATTGCCTGCACATCTTGACTTAGTGGGTGCTGAAATAGAATTAATCAACCACCCCAATCGTGAGCATAAATTGCTCAATACCTTAGAGCCCATTCGCGATGATTATGACATCATCATAATCGATTGTTCACCCTCTTTGGGCTTGATCACTGTAAATGCCCTTTCGGCTAGTGATAGTGTAATTGTACCCGTACAATGCGAATTTTTTGCATTGGAAGGTCTAGGAAAATTATTAAACACGATAAAAATTGTTCAAAGTAAATTAAACCCCAACTTAAAAATAGAAGGAATTTTAATGACTATGTACGATGGACGATTGCGACTAAGCAATCAAGTAGTGGAGGAAGTAAGCAACCATTTTGCTGAAATGGTTTTTGAAACCATCATTCATAGAAATACTCGCCTAGGTGAAGCCCCGAGTGTTGGAAAACCTGTGCTTTTGTATGATGCCGAGGCTAAAGGAGCTCTAAATTATTTAAATTTAGCCAAAGAGGTGTTGCAACGAAATGATATGACTAAAATTTCTAACAAAGACAAAACCTTTGAAATAGAAGAGAATGAGTAAACAAAAAGAACAAATTGGCAAAGGAATTGGGGCCCTATTGGGGAACATTAAAGACGAGGTAAACAATTTTGACAAAAGAAATCAAAAAACCTCAGTACCCGTAGAGGAAAACATTGTGGGTAGTATTAGCCGAATTCCCATCAGTCAGATTTCGGTCAATCCAAAACAACCTCGTCGAGATTTTGACGAAAAAGCTTTGAAAGAATTAGCCGAGTCCATCAAATTGCATGATTTGATTCAACCTATTACGGTGATTAAGTTAAGTCCGAAATCGTATCAACTAATTTCTGGTGAGCGACGGTATCGTGCTTCCAAAATAGCTAAGCTCAAAGATTTACCTGCCTACATTCGAACCGCTAACAATCAAGAACTGATTGAAATGGCGCTTTTGGAAAACTTGCAACGCGAAGATTTAAATGCCATTGAAATTGGTCTGAGCTATAAGCAGCTAATGGAAGAGTGCGATTTGACCCAAGAGGAAGTAGCCGAGCGAATGAAAAAAGAACGCTCTACCGTGACGAACTATTTACGTTTACTCAAATTACCGCCCAGCATCCAAGCAGCTGTTAGGAAAAACACAATCAGTATGGGGCATGCAAGAGCAATTTTAGGAGCGGAGCATATCGACCAACAACTATTGGCATTCGAAGAAATTGAAAAAAACAAATTAAGCGTACGAGCTACAGAGGCATTAATTAAATCTTATAAAAAAGGGAGTAAAAAGAAAGCTAAAAAGCCAACGAGCTTGTTACCGCCTTACAAAAAAATTGAAGAAAATTTGGCTTCGCACCTCTCCACCAAAGTAATCTTAGATCGCAAAAAAAGCGGTAAAGGATCATTGACCATAGAGTTTTACAGCGACGCAGATTTAGATAGAATTTTAGACGCAATCAATCTTTAGGATTTTTTTTAACTCATTTTATGGCTAGCTGCTGTAATAAGCACTAACTTGCCTTCGTGAAATACGGATTGTCACTTCTTTTTATATTCATTAGCTTTCTCTCTTGGGGACAAGGAGAATCTCGCAAGGAGTTTGAATTGAAAAACGACAGTCTTTCTATTTTTAGATATAGACGCACCAATCCTATCCCCAAACGTTCGGCTTTGTATTCTGCTTTATTACCTGGGCTCGGGCAAGCTTATAATAAGCAATATTGGAAACTTGGCGTAGTAGCTGCCGGACTCGGTGCTGCGGGATATTTCATACAAACCAATGGTCGACAGTACAAAAAATTTCGGAATGCCTATATCATGCGGATTGATAATAACCCGAATACCGTTGATACAGTCTATGCTGGTATTTATCAAGATAATGATTTGAATACGCTGCAGAACACCTACCGACAATACTTGGAGTATGCAGTCATTTTTACTACGGTTGGCTATGCGCTCAATGTGTTGGATGCTTATGTAGCATCACACCTAAGAAGTTTTGATATTAGCGATGAACTATCTATGAAAACAAAGCCCACCTTTACTAATAATCAGTTAGGGCTTGCCTTAGTTTTTAAATTTAAATAATTATGAAAATAGCTTTAGTTGGATATGGGAAAATGGGAAAAGCCATTGAAGAAATTGGGCTTGGCAAAGGCCATGAATTTCCATTAAAAATTAATGGTGAGAATCTCCAAGACTTCACCAATGAAAATTTAGCAGATATTGATGTAGCTATAGAATTTACTACACCCGACACCGCTTTTTCTAACTTAAAAAAGTTATTTGAAAATAAAATTCCTACAGTGTGCGGCACGACCGCCTGGTTAGATAAAAAAGCTGAAGCAGAGAATATCTGTAAACAAAATAATACTGCTTTTTTATATGCCAGTAATTTTAGTGTGGGCGTTAATATTTTCTTTGAAATCAACAAACAGTTGGCACAGATAATGAATGATTATCCAGCATACAATCCAAGCTTAGAGGAAATACATCATACTGCAAAACTAGACGCACCAAGCGGTACGGCAGTCACTTTGGCGGAAGGACTGCTGGAAAAACTCAATCGAAAAACAAACTGGGCAAACAAGGAAACGACTGAAGCTGAAACCCTAAGTATCATTTCAAAACGAGAAGACCCAGCCCATGGCACGCACTCCATTTCCTACGACTCTCCCATTGATTCCATTGAAATAAAACATACGGCACATTCTCGAAAAGGCTTTGCCAGTGGTGCATTATTGGCCGCAGAATTTTTAGCGGACAAACAGGGGATTTTTGCTATGAAGGATGTTCTATTCTAGTAGTCGTTTAAAATTTATCTAATCCCAATCGTCGTGTTCTTTTGATTGAATCAATGACTAAGAATACTCCCGAATCAAATTCATAAACTTCTCTCCAAATTGCTTGGCTTTAAATTGCCCCACTCCATGCACTTCTAGAAAATCCTCCATTGTTTTAGGTTTAAGAGCACTCATATTTTCTAAAGTTGCATTAGAGAAAACAGTGAAGGCCGGTTTGCCATTTTTGTCTGCAATGTCTTTACGAAGTCTACGCAATATCTCGTACAAATCATCGTCTTTGGGAAAATTATTTCTGCTTTTTGACTGAATAGAGATTTTAGCAACTTTATCCTTATTTTCTTGCTGACGACTTTTAATCGTTTGAGATGTAATTAAATCAATAGTAAACTTTCCATATAAGACGTCTTCTCCAAAAGAAGTGATTTTTAATCTATAATTATCCTTATAATCAATTTCCAATAAGCCCAATTGAACGAACTGTTGAATAAATAGTTGCCATTCAAAAACAGTTTTATCATAACCAGCACCAAATGTTTTTATTTGATCATAACCATTAGTTTGCACTAGCAAGCTATTCGTACCTTTTAAAACATCAATTAATATAGTTACACTCAACTTTTGTTCACTGCGCACAATCGCACTCATGGCTTTTTGTGCTAATACAGTCCCGTCAAAGTATTTAGGCGGGTTTTTACAAACGTCACAATTGCCACAATTTTCATTAATTCGATCACTAAAATAAGTTAACAAAACTTGTCTTCTACAAATCTGAGATTCAGCATACTCCTTCATACGGTCTAGCTTGGCTTTCTGAATATCTCGTTGTTGTTGGTCATTAACATCTTGAATAAATCCCTCCCTCAATTGTACATCACGGTAAGAATAAAAAAGCACTGCCTCTGCTGCTTCTCCATCCCTACCAGCTCTGCCTATTTCTTGATAATAACCCTCTAAATTTCCAGGCATATTATAATGCACTACGAAGCGCACATTACTTTTATCGATTCCCATTCCAAACGCTACGGTAGCCACAACAATTTTTAAATTGCCACCGATGAAATCATTCTGCGTTTTTTGGCGTTGTTCTGAGGACATCCCAGCGTGATACTCCTGTGCACTGTAGCCGTCATTTCGTAATTTTTCTGCAAGATCCTCCGTATTTTTTCTACTGAGACAATATATGATACCACATTTGCCAGCATGCCGGGTTAATACCTTTTGGAGTTGTTCAAACTTTTTTTGCCCGGGTAAAACGGCTAGAGATAAATTGGGTCTATCAAATGAGGAGATAAAATAATCCGGCTTCTTCAGATTTAGTAACTGACCAATTTCTTTGCGCACTGTTTTATCCGCCGTGGCGGTAAGGGCTATTATAGGTACTTCTTCAAATTCATTTCGAAGTGTTTTGAGCTTCTTATAATCTGGTCGAAATTGGTGGCCCCAACTACTTAGGCAGTGCGCCTCATCAATAGCAAATAAAGAAATATCTATCCTTTTTAAAAAAGATAAAAACAGTTCTAAGAGCAAGCGCTCCGGTGCGACATACAAAATTTTTACGCGTCCAGCTTCTAAATCCTGCATAATATAGTCACTCTCTTCGTGGGACAAACTTGAATTTAAATATGCGGCTCGAATACCATTGGCTCGCAAAGCTTGCACTTGATCTTGCATGAGAGCTATCAAAGGAGAAACAACCACCGTTACACCCGGCAATAATACCGAAGGCAGTTGGTAACAAATTGATTTCCCTCCTCCTGTTGGCATAAGCACAATCGTATCTTTTTTATCTAATACATTCCTTATAATATCCTTTTGTCGATCACGAAAGGTTTTAAATCCGAAATGTTCTTGAAGTTTATTTTCTAGTTCTGCTACCATCATTAAATATCAATCAGTTTTTTTATCAACTTTCCATTATTAAAAATTGCATTCATTACTCTGGGAGAAGTCATGGTGAGCTTGGCGGCTTTATAACTTCTATTAAATCCTTTTTTAAATTTTGTATGAATCACACTACTAAACGCTTCTAGCGCTTCAGAAGAAAAATCATTTTTTTCAAAACAAGTAATTGCTTGCTGTGCAGCGTAATAGCCACTCCACATAGCCGTATCGATTCCGTGTCCGCCAATAGGATTAATCAGCGAGGCCGCATCGCCACAAAGTATAAATCGCTCGCCAGAAACTGATCTTTTTTTTGTACTGATAGGAAGGGCAAATCCTTTCGCTTTATCTATTAAGTCTGCGCCTTTAAATCGCGGAGCAATCCTTGGGTGACTCTCAATAATTTCCTCTAGTGTTTTGCGCATGTTCAAACTATTTTTAGAATTATAAGGTTTTAAAAAACCAAACCCAACATTCGCCCAACCATTATCCAATGGGAAAATCCAAAAGTAACCCGGCATGATTTCTTTGAAAAAATGAAACTCATTCGTATCCTTTTCCATACCCCGAACATTTTTAAAATATGTACGCATAGCTAAAAATGGCGCTTCATCTTTTATATCATAATCCGCTAATTGACGACTTACGATACTCCTAGCTCCATCACAACCGATTACTAATTTGGCATGAATTTTTATGCCGTTTTCTATTTCACATTCTACTCCTTCTTCATCGTAAGCCAGTCGGTCAGCACGTTGTCCTAAAATTATTTCAGTATCAGTTTCTTTTTGTACCAATTGAAATAAAAAATTATCAAAATTCTCACGCTTGCTGTTGTAAGAAAACGTTTCCCAACCCACAGTAAAGCTTTTACCATTCGGTGAAAAACCCTTAGAATATTTTACCTCACTCGTATCTGCAAAATTCTTCATCGCAGTGCCCCACTCAGGATTCATCTTTTGCATAAGTTTGAAGGCTGGTCCCGGAATAGCATCTCCACAGATTTTATCTCGAGGAAAATTAGCTTTGTCAACCAATACTACATCACGTCCTACCTCTTTGAGGGCCAAAGCACAAGCACAGCCCGCCGGACCCGCTCCAATTATTACTATGTCGCAGTTCATTATCATCCTGCTAATTCCTTCTCCTAATTTTTTTCTAAAGTACAGTAAGTTCATATCTAATGAGGTAGACGCGTTCATTTTTTAATAAGGAAGTTGCCATTTTTTATAAACAATTTTTTAAAACATACTAGCCACCCCCTAAAATGTAAATTATATATTTCAGAATTAAATAAGGATGAATGCTAAAAAAATCGGACATTTGGCAACGTAAATCTCAAAAAAATATGAAAAGAATTACTATTGCTAAAGGAGACGGAATCGGCCCAGAAATCATGGAGGCCACGCTCTCTATATTAAAAGCTTCTGGCGTAGAGCTTGAATATGACGAAATTAAAATTGGCGAACAAGCGTATCTTAGTGGAAACACGACTGGGATTCCTAATGAAGCTTGGGACAGTATCCGTAAAAACAAAGTTTTACTAAAAGCACCCATCACTACTCCACAAGGGGGAGGTTATAAAAGTTTGAACGTGACCATGCGTAAAACCTTAGGTCTTTATGCCAATGTACGCCCCTGTAAAAGTTTGCCTCCTTATGTTGACACAAAACATCCGGAGTTGGACTTGGTAGTAATTCGTGAGAATGAAGAAGATTTATATGCAGGTATCGAGCATCAACAAACCGATGAGGTAGTTCAATGTTTAAAACTGATTAGCCGTCCGGGTTGTGAAAAAATTGTTCGATATGCTTTTGAGTATGCCAAAGCTTATGGACATAAAAAAGTAACTTGTTTTACCAAGGATAATATCATGAAACAATCCGATGGTTTGTTTCACCAAGTATTTGATGAAATCGCAGCTGAATATCCTGAAATAGAAAAAGAACATTGGATTATTGATATCGCTACAGCGAAACTAGCGGATACGCCAGAGCATTTTGATGTAATCGTTACACTAAACCTTTATGGAGATATTATTTCTGACGTTGCTGCCCAAATTGCTGGTTCTGTTGGCTTGGCAGGTTCTTCTAACATTGGAGAGTCTGTAGCTATGTTTGAAGCGATTCACGGTTCTGCACCCGATATTGCCGGTAAGAAAATTGCAAACCCTTCTGGATTATTACAAGGAGCGATTCTTATGCTAAAGCATATTGGCGAGAGTGAAGCAGCAGAAAAAATTCAAAACGCTTGGTTGAAAACAATTGAAGAAGGTATTCATACTGGCGATATTTACGAAGAAGGCGTGAGTGCTAAAAAGGTAAATACTTCGGAATTTGCAGAAGCGGTGGTTGCCAACTTAGGGCAAAAACCTACGAAGTTTACACCGGCCGATTATCCAAGAGATATTAAAATGAACTTGCCAAAATTTGAGCGTAAAGCCTTACGCAAAAAAGATTTGCAAGGTGTTGATTTATTTGTGCATTGGCATGGTACTGATGCAAACGAGATTGGTACTAAGCTAGAAAAACTAAATCTAGATAATGTAAAACTTCAAATGATTACAAATCGTGGGGTAAAAGTTTATCCTAACGGTTTTAATGAAACCTTCTGTACAGATCACTGGCGTTGTCGTTGGTATGCCGACGAAGGTTTTACTATGACCAATCAAGACATTGCAAAATTAATGCAAAACGCTATTGACCAAAAGGTTGACGTTATTAAAACAGAAAACTTATACAACTTTGATGGAGAGCGAGCTTACTCTTTGGGTCAAGGGCAGTAGGTACAAGCTGTAAGAGAGTAAAATGGCGACCAATGGGTCGCCATTCTTGTTATAAGCAATCATGATTTTGGCTTTATCAACTATAAAGCAAAACGTGGAGATTAACAAAATCCTGAGATAATAGGATACTCTTTTGAGAAATCTATAAATGCAGTGGCTTGGCATGAATTGTATAGACTTTAGGCCCTCTTAGAGGTAAAAAACGTAATGACCAAATTGCAATGATATATTCAAGTAGATATGATTTTAAAAAAATGTTAACAACATAGTTTTATTTTTAAAATTGCATAAATCATAACTTAAATGTTATTTTTTTGCAATTAATATTTTTTGCATACATTTGTTACAAATTATAAACTATGTCCCTATAAACTATGTCCCCTTATTTCAAAAGTTTCATTTCATCTACTTCATTATTGTTTACTGTTTTATTCACATTTGTTGCACTGAACTCTCATAGCCAAAATAAAATTTATCAACCTCTTTTCGATAATTCCAATTTTAATAGATCAATAGATTTAAGTAAACCTGTGGGTACTATCTCAGGTGAAGCTTCAGTTTCTAGTACTGGTGGAGCAAATTATTCTATTCCCATTTCATTGCCGCCAGGAACTAACGGACACATTCCAAGTTTATCTGTGAATTACAATTCGCATGGCTCTAACGGTGTTCTAGGATATGGATGGTCAATAAGCGGGCTATCAGCCATTACTCGGTCTAGAAAAAATTGGTATCATGAACCCGATAATGTAGGACCTACTGAAAATTTGCCTTCGGATAAATACTCTTTGGATGGTTCAAGGTTGATGTTGCTGAATGGAACATACGGCATGGCAGGTAGCGAGTATGGAACGGAGGTAGAAAATTATGCAAGAATAGAAGCTCAGGGAGGAAATGTTAATGGTCCGGATTGGTTTAGGGTTGTGAGCAAAGAAGGTGTTATAATGGAGTATGGCAACTCCCCAACCAGTCAAGTAATTCACAGCCATGGTCATAAAGTAATGTGGCGTTTAAATAAAGTAATCGATAGAAACGGAAATTATTATGAATATGTTTATGATAATACAGACGACGCTTCTAGAATAAAGGAAATAAAATTTACAGGCAACACCAATACTGGCTTAATACCATATAATCATATTTACTTTGATTACTCCGTCAGACTAGATCAAAATACGGTTTACGAGGCAGGATTGGGATACAATTTGAAATATATATTAGATAGCATTCGTGTGACGGCCGAAGGCGGTCTGAAATTTAAAAAATATTCATTTAATCATGGATACGATGATATATATTCTTTTCTAACTGAGATTACAGAAGAAGGGAGCGATGGTACGCAATTGAATTCGACTATTTTTAAATATGGAGAGCAGGCGGTTAAAGATAATTTTTATGAGAGCACAAATAATTGTATTCAAGGTTTGTATATGGATATAATGCCAAGTGGTGATTTTGATGGTGATGGATTTGAAGATTTACTTGGCGCGGAGCATCATTATCATGTAAATACGGGGATTAAAATAATTGACGAATTAAAAATTTACAAGAGAAGTTCGAACAACGCACCAATGGTATTTTCCACAGGTACAGGTCAACTGTCGACTGCAAATAATCCCGTAGAATGTTATAATAAAAATAATACACTTACTAAAAATTTGAATAACACCGTTGCTGATTTTAATGGAGATGGCAGAGATGATCTTTTAACGATTTCTACTAAATTTATTACTCCTGATAACGAATGGGATGTTGATAAAATTGAGATCTATTTTCCAAATTCAGACGCCACATCACTTACTAAAGTAAATCATTTTACACCAAGTCCTCCATTTACAGTAATAAGCAATTCCAATAGAGAATACTTATCAGTCGGAGATTTTGATGGAGATGGGAGAAGTGATTTTATTACTTATTTGCAAGAAGATTTTACTCCTGCCAATACACCTATTGAAGAAAGAATAGTATACACTCAATCCGATGGAGGTACTGGGACAAGTTTTATTGTAAATAAGCCCTATACAGGGTCTGTTTTTTCAAAAGATAATTCACGAAACTTTACGATTGATTTTGACGGAGATGGTAAATCAGAAATTCTAAACGTGAATCGCATTAATCCTAATACAGGTAGTGTTAATATTTATAAAATAGAGAAAGTTAACTCTCAATATCAATTAGTATTGGTACCAGCTGATAATATGTTTGTATTTGCTTATATATCAACTGGCGATTTCAACGGAGATGGTAAAACCGATTTGTTTCTTACAGGTATTCCTCAAACAGGTGCAAATAATCCGAGAGTACATTGGATTTTATATTCTACTGGTGAAGGTTGGACTCGAGAGGATTTCATTCCCCATAAAGATATAAATGTAAATTTCCCTCCTCAGAGTGATGAAGATGAATTATTAATCGCAGATTATAATGGTGATGGAAAATCAGACATTGCACATATTTATGACGATGCAGGAAACGCCAATGTTAATATTTATTTCAGTACGGGGAATTCTTTTGTTCGAGAACATGATTTAAAAACTAGTATAAGTAGCTATCCAATAACGGCTGATTACAATGGCGATGGTCGTAAGGAGATAATATACCGAAACCATTACAACTACCCATTTCATGAAATTAACATAAAGCATAATAAACAAGAAAGAATATTGCAGGAGGTTAAGAATGGAATTAATAGTTCAACTACGTTTACCTATGAAAGTATCAATAAAGGCCCTTATTCGAGAAATATTCCGAGTACGAATCCGTATCCGCTTAATTATATTTCGGCCCCAATTTATAATGTGATTTCTACTGAATCTCCTAATGGGATTGGAGGTAGTTTCGTAAAGGAATATCGATATGAGGATGCTATGATTCATAGAGCCGGTAGAGGATTTATGGGATATAAGAAATTTATCGAAGAAGATCTTAGTACTAACATAAAACAAATTGCGGAACAAGAAATAAATACTTCTTTCTACATCCCTCTTCACGATAAGACAGAAATCTATCGGTTGGATAATAACCAGTTACTTAACGAGAGTAATAGCTCTTTTGCAGTTACTGGACTCAGTTCAAATCGATTTAAAACAGAGTTAATTACATCTTCTAGTTTCGATCATCGATTGGGCGCGGGGACAACTACCACGAATACTTATGATAATTTTGGAAATGTAGTCCAATCTTCCAGTAATACCGCTAGTGGCTTAGAAACTTCAAATACAACTATGAGCTACATCGGTTTGGGAGGCTCTATCCCCTTCTTACCGATTAGTAGTACGACAACTCAGGATAGAAATTCTCCTGGAACTGTGGCCATCGCTAAATCCGTAAATTTCTCTTATGATGCCTTTGGAAATTTAGTTACCCGTACTGACTTTCCGGGACTAGCGAAAGAGTTTACCACATCTTACCTGCACAATTCATATGGTCGGCCTACTTCGAAAACTGTATCAGCTGCTGGTCTAAGTGATAGAGAAGAGCAATATATTTACGATTCCAAGGGACGATTCTTAATTGTACGCACGAAGTATTGTAGTTCCTGCGGATTGAATGGAGGAAGTCAAACGGAATACAATGATTATGATGTGTTATGGGGCAAACCCATAAGCACGGAAAGTTCAGATTGTCTTACAAGTAATTATGAATATGATGGCTTTGGTAGATTAGTCTTGACAACTTTACCTAACGGCAGTAGCCGTCAAAAGGAATATAAATGGCATCCGTTCGGCAACATGGTCTACCGTACAGAAACTAGCGGTGCGGGTTTAGCCTCAGTAATTTCATACTTTGATTTACTAGGAAGAGAAGTAAAAACTCTAAAGGAGTCAATATATAACCATGTAGTGACTAAGCTACAATCGTTTAACAATTTAGGCCTTCTGGCAAGTCAAACGAATTGGTACAAAGATGGCAGTGAAACACCAATTACGACATCGTTTTCTTATGACGCTTTAAATAGACCTTTGACAGAAAGCACTAGCTTTAGCAGTAAGAGTTACACATATAATTATGATGTAGGCAATCATTGGCTCAGGACTAGATCTACGCTCCCCAATGGAAATTTTTCAGAATCTGTTGTAGATGCCGCTGGCAAAACAATCCAAACAGAGGACCCTGGCGGTCGAGTAAATTTCATTTATGATAGTTGGGGAAATAAACGACTTATAGCCCAAAATGGAGTAACGGTCTCAGGTAATAAGTATGATTTTTATAATCATAAGATAGAGCATATTGCTAAAAATGCCGGAGTCATTACCTATGACTACGATGCTTTCGGGCAATTAATTTCTCAAACAGATGCATCGGGTAATACTCATGAATTTACCTACGATGCTCTAGGTAGAACTATAGAACGTGTAGGACCAGAAGGCACTACATCCTACGAATATTATTGTTATCAACAGCCAGACACAGACCCTGGCGGCGGCGGGTCAGCTGAATCGACTGACTCCGAGGATGATAACAATTTAGGTACAGGAGGAGCATTTTGTTGTAATAATAATCTCGTAAAAATAATTGGTTTTGATGGAACTCTTGAAGAATTTGAATATGACAATTTATCTCGAATGACGGCTAAGCACCACACTATCAATGGCACGCTTCATACAACGAATTATACTTATGACAATCATAATAACTTATCCACGCTTACTTACCCCACGGGAGTAGGTATAGAGTATTTTTATGATGCACAGAGTAATTTAGTTGAAATTCAACGTATAGGAGGTCCTACGATTTATAAAACCAATAGTGCGAATGGGATGGCTCAGGTAACAGAGTATGAATTGGGTAATGGTGCCCTTAGTACCAATACTTATTCTCATGGTTTTCCCACTCAATTTGAAACACCAAACATTCAAAATTTAGAAATGACTTGGGATATGGGTACTGGTAATTTAACTACAAGACGGGACAATATTATAACCGGCTCAGAAAGTTTTACTTACGATATACTAAATAGACTATCATCTTCACAAGTGGGTGGATTAGCAGTCCAAAATATAGACTACGACCCTTTCCCATCAACGGGCAATTCTAAAAATAACAAAGTAAACAAAACGGATGCTGGAAACTATAGTTATACCGTACCCCAGATACATACTATGAGTAGTATCGCAAATCCTAATAGTACTACGCTCCCACCCAACAATATATCAGATCAAACACAATCGCTTGAATATACGGGCTTCCAGCGTGTTGAGCAAATAAATGAAGATGGTTGGTCACAGGATTTCGATTATTGGCCAAGTTATAACCGTGTAATTTCTAATATTTATCATAACAATAATTTGGAAGAAACCCGTACCTATATGGGCAATTATGAAATTCAGGAATTGGCGAATACTGGTGATATGAATAGAATACATTATATTGATGGCCCGAACGGACTTTGTGCTATTATTGTTGTAGATGTTGATGATAACGAGAATATTTATTATACCTATAATGATCACCTAGGAAGCATTAACAAAGTAACTGACGCTTCTCAGAACATAGTGGATGAACAAAGCTATGATGCTTGGGGGCGTAAGCGAGACCCGCAAAATTGGAACTACTATTCTGGTAGTACACCAGCAGCTAACAATGCATGGCTGTATAGAGGTTATACAGGCCACGAGCACATGCCACAGTTTAAGCTGATAAATATGAACGCTCGTATCTATGACCCCATATCGGGAAAATTAATCAGCCCTGACAACTTTCTCTCCAACCCGTTTAGTAGTCAAGCATATAATCGGTATGCTTATGCTAATAATAATCCGTTAGTATATACAGATCCCGATGGGAACTTACCTTTACTAGCAGTGATGGCAATTGGTGCTGCGATAAGCGTAACTACAAATGGTATAAATAATATATCGAATGGTACTAAATTTTTCAATAATGCTGGAATATCAGCCTTCATGGGTGCTGTTGGTGGCGCTCTTTCTTTTGGAATAGGAGGTGCTGCTTCTGGAATGACAGGTATAGGTAAAATAGCATTTCAAACCGCTTCTCATGGATATTTAGGTGGAATAATGTCTGGTGGTAGTGGTGGATCATTGGGGAGTGGATTTGTATCTGGAGCATTCGGCAGTATAATGGGAACAGGAATGAATCATTTAACAGCGAATTCTAGTGGTTCTATTCAGACTTTAGGAATACTTGGTGGTGGAGGAATATCAGGTGGATTATCCTCTTCAATATCAGGTGGAAATTTCATTGATGGTTTTAGAAATGGATTGGTGAGCACTGGTCTTAATCACTATGGACATCGAGCATATACTTATTTGCAATTACGAAGTATGTTTAACTTATATCATAAAGCAGCTATTGAATTTGAGGATGACCCAGCAGGTTTTTATGAACGAATTGGTGGTCCTTTGGCACAATGGGCTTATGATAGCCCTCAAGAATTTGTAAATACATGTGCAGCGAAATTAAGCCTAGCAATGAATTACTCTGGTTTCAGAATCCCCAAAGGTACACCAGGTGCTTTCGAAGGGGGAGATGGCCGATATTATTTTATTCAGGCCAAACAAATGAGTGCATATCTTAACAGAACTTCAGTTTGGGGCACTTATAAGAGTTATAAAAACAAGGTAAGAAATGGTGTATATTTCCAAGGTGGCTTTGGTGGTGGAGTTTCTGGTCACTTGGATGTTATGTACAAAGGGTTTCCTGCCGGAAGCTATTACGATGGACACCCTACATATATTTGGAGATAATGATAGTAGTTAAATATAAATATTCTGGGATTCTTATTTTACTTATATGCTTTTTTTTAAATTGTAACAGTAAACCTTCCAATAGTTCAATGCATAGTTTGAACAAGTTCCAAAATAGTCAAGTATTGAATGAGCGATACGACACCACTGTGAATATCACTCATTATCAAAATAAATCGTTGGGCGATGAATATTATATTCAGGACTTTTATATTTTAAAAGGCAAAGAGACGCTGAATTTTAAATTAACTTTTATCCGCAACAATAAATCAAATAGAGTTAGTGTAAGGTGGGAAAAGGATAGATTTAAATCAAGTTCTTCTAAACTTAATTATTCCGAAGTAATGCTGGGAATACATTTATGTTTTGAGTCTGCCTCTAAAGAGTTTAATTTAAATAAATTAAAGTCTTTCGGGACACAGATTGCACATATTGATGGATTGCCATCAAATCTTAAGGAGTTGTACATAACAAAGCACGGCAAAAGTAAAGGCGTAGGCACTCATTTTACCGATGTTCAAAATTTAATTAAGGAGACACAATTTGTAAAGGATATAACCAAATTGTTATCAAAGTATAAGCTTGAGATAGACAGAACTCATGTAGAAAAATTACATTATACTTTTTTTAACGAACAAGGATGTGAGGTTGAGGCATATAGAATTAATGGACATCTAGGTATAGGAATAAAACGAAAAATGCATAAAAGAATCTAATGACACTGAAAAAAATTACCATATTAATAATCCTTTTAATTCCTAGCTATTTGATAAATGCCCAAGGCATATTTGTCCAGCCCAATATTGGCTATGGTCTTACATCAATTTACAATAAAGAGGATACCAAAAAAGTAGATTACACCAATGCAAAATTAGAAAGAACCCTTCAGCCACGGTTTGGTATTCAATTTGGCTATCAGTTTGCTATTGAGCAAATGGGCTTATCAAGAGTTTCGCTGGGTGCTGCCTATCTGCCTATTCACCAAAACTATGGAGGTACCATTACTTCAGCGTCCAATGAATTTGATATAGAAGCTTTGCGCCAATTGAATTATATTCAAATTCCGCTTCTGTTGGAATTTAACTTTATACCTACTGCTTCTTTACAACCCACATTTACTATAGGCGTAAGTTATAATAATTTACTATCAAATTCTAGCTCCTACTTATCTAGCCCTAATGGCGAGCTTCAAGAGATTGATGGGCAGATGGAAAAATATTTGGTATATGATGCAGCAGGGCAGCCTACAAGAGAACGAACCATTACCGCTAGCGATGGGTTGTATAAAAAATCGGCTATAATGGGTCATCTCGGATTTGGTATAAGCTACCCAATCGGCAAATTGGTAGAACTAAATCTTGCGGCACAATCAGCCCTATCTTTTGGTGATATAGAAAATAAAAAGGAGATGACTTTTTCTTATGATTATGGCACTTCTCAACCATCTAGAGAATTTACATATAATCCATACGCTGAGTTTGTAGATTTCACTAGGCAGCGCGATGGAATTACTTCAGAAAAAAGAGAGAATACAAGTATAAGAACCTTGGGGATACAATTTGGCTTGACCTTTAAACTCTTTAACCCTACGGAAAAAACTGATTTTTAAAAAATAAAACTATGAAAAAATATATCGTAATACTAAGTACAATCTTACTACCCTTCTTTGTGGAAGCACAGAACGTTTGTTATATCAAATATACCTATGACGCCAGTGGCAATCGAGTTCAACGAGAATTTTTCTGTGGTGCACCCGATACCACCAGCGGTGGCACAGCCGGAAATGGTACAACTGGCGGAGGAGGCGGAACCAGCAGCAAAAGATTGCCAACCATTATTCAAAACCCCAAAGGTGAAGATTTAGGGAACTATGATTTTTTAGTATCTCCCAATCCCAGTAATGGTAAATACAAAATAAGTTTATTAAATAAAGAACTAATTGGTAAGACTCTAGAAATTCTAAATTCAGGTGGTATTCGTATCCTAAATCAAAAACTAGACAACTCCCAAATTTGGATAGACATTACGCAACACGCTAACGGGGTGTATTATTTCTATATACGCGACGAAGAACACTCTAAAACTAAAATGGTAATAAAGCGATAAGAACTTAAATCAGTTTGCGTAAAGGATACATTATAGTTACTTCTTCGGAGTTCTAGCCATAACCTCCAATAAAAACTTCCAAAACTTTTGTACCGAAGCAATGCCTACCATTTCATCTGGCGAGTGCGGATTTTTAATTGTTGGACCAAAAGATATCATATCCAAATCAGGATAACGCTCACCCAATATACCACATTCTAATCCTGCGTGAATTGCCATTACTTTAGGCTCCTCTTTAAACATTTCTTTATAAGTACTTTCTAAAACGGTTAGTATTTCAGAAGTCGGATTAGGAGCCCAACCAGGGTACGATCCATCATGCGAAACATCACAACCCATTAATTTAAAAGGCGCTCCAACGGTTTGCGCTACATCATGCTTAGCCGTATCAACTGAAGAGCGTTGTAAACTTTGCGAAACAAACTCGCCATCTTTTACAATGATACGAGCTAGGGAAGAAGAGGTTTCTACCAATCCTTTTATGGCCGAACTCATACAAAATACACCATTGTAGCAAGCGGCTATGGCCAACGTGATTTTCTCTGTATCAGCAGCGCTCATAACTTTGGAAGGATTATCCGTTGCTTCCAATTCAATATTTAAGTTCTCATCTTGTAATTTAAACTCTCCTTTCAAATCATTTGCGGCTGCATCAAAAGAATTTTTATAAGCACCACTTTTTACCACCACGGTGGCAAAAGATTCACGAGGGATTGCATTGCGTAAACTACCACCATTAATTTCTACTATGCGTAAATCATGTTCCTTTCCTGCAAGCATTAAGCGGTTCATTATTTTATTAGCGTTCCCTCTTTCTAAATCTATATCTACTCCAGAGTGCCCACCTTTTAATCCATTCACTGTAATCTTATAAGCCACGTATCCAACAGGACAATCTTCTTGTGCGTAACTGTATTTTGTATTCGTATCAATTCCACCAGCGCAGCCGATAGAAAACTCATCGTCATCTTCGGTATCTAAGTTTAAAAGAATCGTTCCTTCCAACTTTCCTTTTTCTACTTCAAAAGCACCCGTCATACCCGTTTCTTCATCTATTGTAAATAAAGCTTCCATAGCAGGTAACTTTAAATCGGTGGAAGAAAACAAAGCCATGATAGCAGCAACACCCATGCCATTATCTGCACCCAGAGTAGTACCTCTTGCTTTTACCCAATCCCCATCTATATAGGACTGAATACCCTGCGTATCAAAATCAAATTCTGTATCCGCATTTTTTTGATGCACCATATCTAAGTGTGCTTGCAAAATAACCGTTTGTCTATCTTCCATGCCTACACTCGAAGGTTTTTTAATCATGACATTTCCAACAGGATCTACATAGGTATCCAAGCCGAGATCTTCTCCAAATTTCTTGGCAAACGCAATTACTCGCTCCTCTTTTTTAGAAGGACGTGGTACGGCATTTAAATCTTCAAAATGATTCCAAACTACTTTCGGTTCTAGCTTTCTTGTTTCGTTGCTCATTGTTTATGTATTTATGCGTTTAGTTAGTTTTAGGCGCCAAACCTATGAGGTTTACTTATTTAAAAATCGCTTGACAGCTTCCCAATAATCTCCGTTATCATCGAATCGCTCCCATAAAGCACGCGAGCCATGGTTTCCTTTGGTACCCGGCTTAAAAAATAGCTTTGATTGTGATGGAATTGCATCTACAATCAACTGTGTTTTTTCTATTTCATCTTTAGAGCAAGTAATAAAGACTGGCTTATCCAATTTATTAATGGAGGCTTTTAAATTTAAGAAGTCTCCAAAATATTCTCCCGGACTAAAACTCAAAACTTTTTGTACAGCTTCTTCATCCTGCGCTACTTTTAATACTAAGGAAGAAGAATAGGAACTCCCCCACAATATCACTTCTTTACTTTTTTTACTTGCATGGCGAACGGCCGCCACTACATCTTGCTCTGCATCCCAGTATTGAGTTCCTTTATTTTTTTCTTTGGCTAGTTTGGCTGTTTCATTCGCTACACCATTTACCTCTTTGCCTGAACGTTGGTCTATCGCTAAACAATTATATCCCAAGGTCACTAGCTTAGGTATAATTTCTTGATACTCTCCTCGGCTCCAATTCGCTTGGTGGCAAAGTACAATCAAAGGTTTGTCATCGCTTATTTCAAAGTAGTCTGCGCTTATTTGCAAACCATCGAGTGAAGGAAAATTGACTAGTTGCTTCTCAGCGGTAAAATTTTCTATTGTTTGAACCGCCTTTGCTTTCGTAGTTTTAGAAGACTTAGTGGCACATGCGTTCAAGCAAAAAAGAACACCAACTAAAAATAAAATACTTGTGAATTTCATTTGTTATAATTTTAGAAATTGAATCGTTTCGTTCACTACAAATTTAGTCTCTTCAGGAAGATAATCGTGTGGCCAAGGGTGCTTTCTTCCAAATACATGATCACCTTCACAAAGCAGTAATTTTGAATACGCTGCATTGGCACTATACAACTGCTCGGCCGATTGATACGGGACAGCAGGGTCATCTTTTCCATGAATAAACAACATAGGCTTTTTTAAAAAAGCTACCGTTGACAATAAATCATATTCTTCTTCATGGGCTAGATAGTCTTCATAAATTTGATAGTCAATCGGTAGTTGCTGATTCGTTCTTTTATTCTCATAATAAAAAACTCCTTTTTCTTTCCAAGCTTCCATTTGCTCAACGGAGAATCTACTCCAAGGTGAAGTACAAGCCGCAATACTTGCCCAAGTAACTAGACCCGCTATTCGCTCATCAATGGCTCCTAAAATAGAAGTCGCTCCCCCTCGACTATGTCCGAATAAAAAAACTCTTTCTCTATTAAAATTATTTTTGTAAATAAAATTCTCAGAAAAAACGTGGTCAATTACAAAACCAATATCAACTAACTCCTTGGTATAATCATTTGAACGGTATAATCCTAAATCAACAAAGTCAGTAGGATGTTCTAAAGTTGTTCCATTATGAGAAAGATTATATTTTATAAAAATAAAACCAGCCTTCGCAAACTCCTCTGCAATTAGATCAAAGTTGCCCCAATCCTTAAAACCATTAAAGCCATGTGTGTAAATAACTACCGGTAGCTTATCACCTTCGGGCACAAAATAATCTGTTGCCATTTCGATTCCCAAGGAGCCCTTGATTATTTGATTTTTATTAATTAGCATTAATTTCAAATCTAAGGATTCACATTCAACTTTCTGCTGTTATCTGTTGGGATTTCAGTTTTCAATTAATTTCTCCATACTTTTACCACCGTGTTACTTTCATTGAATAATATCACTTTTGAGTTTGGAGCAAGAGCCATTTTAAAAGATGCCACTTGGCATATTTACGCTAATGAGCGCTTGGGTTTAATCGGCTTAAACGGAGCAGGAAAATCTACTTTATTAAAAATTTTAGTAGGAGAATATACCGTCACGGGCGGGCAGTTAAATAAATCAAATTCGCTCAAAATAGGATACTTCCATCAGAATCTACAAAGTGAAGATGTAGAAGAATCTATATTAAACATTGCCATGGGTGCTTATGATGAAGCCTTAGTGGTAAAGAAAAAATTGGATGCCGTCAATGACAAAATGGAAATTGAGGTTACTGATAAACTCATTGAGCAACAGGCAGACCTTTTAGAAAAATTTGAAATCGCTGGTGGCTATGAAATGGAATATAAATCCGCCGAGGTGTTAGAAGGTTTAGGATTTGCAACCAAAGATTTAAATCGCCCCTTTAAAGAGTTTAGTGGTGGCTGGCGTATGCGAGTCTTACTCGGTAAAATGATTTTACAGCAACCCGATATCTTGCTTTTAGATGAGCCAACCAATCACTTAGACTTACCGAGCATAGAATGGATAGAGCGTTATCTTCAATCCTATGCAGGCACTATTGTAATTGTATCGCACGATCGATATTTCCTAGATAGAATGGTAACCAAAGTGGTAGAAATTTCTGGCAATACACTGAATCATTATGCAGGCAATTACTCTAAGTATGAAAGTGAAAAAGAAATACGAGCTGAATTTCAACGAAGAGAATACGAAAATCAAAAAGATTATATTAAGCAACAAGAGCGTTTTGTAGAGCGATTTAAGGCAAAAGCGTCTAAGGCAACGCTCGCTCAAAGTATTGTGAAAAAACTGGACAAACTAGAACGAGTAGACGCTCCGGATAGTGATGCCAAACGAATTGCTTTTAAATTTGAAACGGGGCACAATCCAGGAAAAATTATTGCTACATTAAAAAATGTAACCAAAGCCTATGGCGAAAGTGTAATTTTTGAAAACGCTAATGCCGTTATAAATCGTGGTGATAAAATTGCTTTGATTGGACCCAACGGACAAGGAAAGTCGACCCTGCTTCGAATCATTTCTGGTCAAGAAAAAATACAAGGTGACCGAATTGAGGGGCACAATGTGGCTACATCCTTTTATGCGCAACACCAACTGGAGGCCTTAACGCAAGAAAATGAAATCTTGAAAGAACTGAGCACGAGCGGGAGCAAACGAAGCGACCTTGAATTGCGACAGCTCTTAGGCTGTTTCCTTTTTGGTGGTGACGATGTTCAAAAGAAAATTAGAGTACTGAGCGGTGGTGAAAAAGCTAGAGTGGCACTAGCCAAAACAATTATTCAAGAGTCTAACTTTTTAATGCTAGATGAGCCTACGAATCACCTAGATATTAATTCAGTTGAGTCGCTCGTCGATGCGCTCAATGCTTATAATGGCACCTATGTAGTGGTTTCTCACGATCGATTTTTTATTCAAAAAACAGCTACAGTCATTTGGGAAATTGAGGACAAAAAAATCAGAGTCTTTGATGGTAACTATGATGAATGGTTACTCTTTAAAGAAAAACAGAAAGAACGCCAGTCCTCCGATGGAGCTAAAAATGATAACGCGTTTATAAAAGAGCGAAAAAAAGAGAAGGCTCAGAAAGAAAATGAAGGCGACAAAAGTAAAGGTCAAAAAATTGACAAAGAAGCTCAAAAAGCAGAACGCAAAGTACGCAATCAATTTAGCAAAATTGAAGCAGCTATAGTCAAGCTAGAAAAACAACTCGCTGATAAAGAAATCGAATTGGCCAGCCCCGATATTTATGCCGATAAAGAAAAATTCAAATCTACAGAGGCCCAATATAATTCACTGAAAGAAAGTCTAACTGAACAAAGAAAAGAATACGAAATCGTTTTTGAAAAACTACTTGAATATGAAGATTAAATACATTTTGCCGCTATTACTTTTTCCTTTTTTAGCGCAAGCTCAAAAAAAGAAACTTACGATACAACAAGCTGTGACGGGCTTATACTCAGATTTGCGTATTGCCAATTTAGCACAACTGCAATTTTGCGGCAGCTCAGATTCTTACAGCTATACGCGCAAAGAAGATAGTACACAAGTGGTGTACATAGCCGACCCAAGCACCCACGAGCCGGAAACTTTTATAACTCTTTCCGAATTAAATGGACTGCTAAAAACGCAAGGTCTTGAGGCTAGTAAACGTTTCCCCTCTTTGAAATGGATTGACAATTCTTCGTTTTACTTCAAACAAAATAAAAGCTTTTATTTACTGTCAAAAAAGTTTAAAAATTACTCCATTCAGAAGCTAACTACTGTACCTAAAGAAGCTATTATCACCGCCACCAATTCTAAGAAGCGGCAACATTCTTTTATAAAAGGCCACAATTTATTTGTCAGCACAGAATCTGGGAGTCAGCAAATTACTACGGACGGAACTGAAAATATTGTCTACGGCCAAGCGGTGCATCGCTTCGAATTTGGAATAACGAATGGAAGTTTTTGGAGTCCGCAATCCAATTTTTTAGCATTTTACAGAATGGATCAAAGCATGGTGAACGACTATCCAGTGATTGATTGGTCTGTTACTCCCGCTAAAAGTAAGAATATCAAATACCCTATGGCGGGCGGCACCTCTCATCAAGTGAAGCTCGGTATTTATGACATAAAAAATAAGGCTACTCAATACTTAGAAATTGAAGGTCCAACAGATCAATATCTAACCTCTGTAAGTTGGAGCCCAGATGAAAAACATATATATGTAGGTGTGTTGAGTCGTTCTCAGAAAGAACTTAATTTTAATCAATACGATGTAGCTACTGGTAAAAAAGTAAAAACAATTTTCACAGATACCCATGAAAAATATGTAGAGCCACAACACCCCTTATGGTTTTATAATGATAAACCCGGTGAGTTTATCTGGCTGAGTCAGCGAGACGGATTCATGCATATGTATTTATATAAAAACGATGCGCTTGAAAAACAAATTACCAAAGGAAGTTGGGTTGTCAACGATATTTTAGGGTTTAATAATAGCCGAAACGAAGTTATTTTTACGGGTACAAAAGATGGTGCTATGGAAAAAAACATTTACGCCGTCTCCGTAAAAAATAACGAAATACGCAAATTAAATACCACAGGTGGCTGGCATGCTCCTAAGCTGAGTCAAAGCGGAAACTATTTGATAGACGCTTATTCCAACTTCAACACACCGCGCAATATTGAGGTTCTCAATGTAGCAACGCCCCAATCACAAAAACGCTTGCTCACGGCGAAAAACACACTCTCCGATTATGAAACGGCCAAGGTGAAACTGGTGAGACTCAAGGTAGAAAACAATACAGTATTAAATGGTAAGCTAATCTACCCTAGCAATTTTGACACAAGTAAAAAATACCCTGCCATAGTATATCTCTATAACGGTCCGCACGTGCAATTAGTAAAAAACACCTTCCCCTACACGGGAAATCTTTGGTACGATTATATGGCAAGCAAAGGCTATTTTATTTTCGTAATGGACGGGCGCGGTTCTAGCAATCGTGGATTTGAATTTGAAAGTGCCACACACAGAAGACTCGGTGAAGTTGAAATGCGCGACCAACTAAAAGGGGTTGAATTTTTAGGCTCTCTTCCCTATATTGACTCCAAGCGTTTAGGCGTGCATGGTTGGAGCTATGGCGGCTATATGACTACCTCGCTAATGACGAAGTATCCTACCGTATTTAAATGTGCCGTAGCCGGCGGACCAGTAATGGATTGGAAACTTTATGAAATCATGTATACTGAACGCTATATGGACTCGCCCGATTCTACAGATAATAAAACGGGCTATGATCAAACAAGAATTTGGAATAAAGCTAGTGACTTAAAAAATAATTTATTGATTATTCATGGCGCGCAAGATGACGTGGTAGTGTGGCAACACAGTATGAAATTTATCCGTGACGCCGTTAAAAATAATAAACCCGTTGATTATTTTGTATATCCTTCTCACCCGCATAATGTACGCGGTAAAGACCGAATTCATTTGATGCAAAAGATTACAGATTATTTTGATTTGCATTTGAAGTAGTTTATGGGTTTAAAGTTTAGCCATTCTAGGGTTCTCAGCTAATCGTCTAAGCTTGTAAACCAACCGCTACAATAGTAAATTGCGGCAAACTCTAACAAAAGCTAAAATAATTAGATTATGCAAACAATCATTTCTGCTTTTTTTCTTTTTCTGATTTTTGATTTGTTTTCTTAAGATTCCAACAGAAGGTTTTAATGGAAATTCTAAGGTGCCGAATTACTAATTTTCACTTCTACAATAACAAATTGTGGGGCAACCTGTTGAAGCTATAATTATAATATTGTAGCTAGCGACGAAGAGAATAAAAAGACTGGGCTACTCTACACTATAAGGGATAGAATCTTTCGGAATTAATTCAGCTCGAAACACTTTTTGAATATCGTAGTACTCTTCATTAGTGTCTGTATATTTTTGTAAGACAGTATCCCTTCTAAGAAAAGTGACTTTATATTTAAATGATTCAATTGGTTGAGCATAGCTACCACTTTCAAATTCATTCTTTTTATAAGCCACAGCAAACAATCGCTGTCTTAATTTTTTATAACGCAAATCATACACCGTAGAATCATTTGACTGAAAACGATTCGTACTAAATTTCTGGTAGGGTATCTTTTTGCCAAGTTTTTCAATAGTAAAATAAATGATATTGCTTTTCTGATAAGGAATTTGAGCGAGAGCAGAATGCATTAGAAACACCAAGGCAATTGCTAATCTAAATTTAACCATTCCGTTATTGAGGATTGAAATAAAAGTAAGTACTAATCCCAACTGCAAAGGCAAACAAGGTGATGAAAATGAACAATTTAGTTTTGTTTCCTGTGAGCTTATACTCAAAATAAGAACGCGCGATTAGCACTAAAAAAAGAACCCCGAAAAGAGCCTGATAAACTTCAGCTCCTGATTTTAGCAAATATTTCGCTACGAAATAAGCCGCCACAATGACCAAAGACAAAATTTGTAATATCTTGACGCGTTTGCTTAATACTTCCTCATTATCTTCCATAGCACGAAGTTATGTTTTTTTCAAAAAAGAAACATTGCGTTTTATCCCTTCTAATTTGGATCGCTTTATGGGTGACGCTTGACTTAATACTGAAAAGGCAGCTTCATTCATAGCCAACCACTCGTCCTGAGTTTTCCCTAAAATCTCTTTTCTAGGCTCAAACGCCTTTTCTGTATTGGTAGTCGCAAAACGATTCCACGGACAAACATCTTGGCAAACATCGCAGCCAAACATCCAATCATCCCAAGTTTTATCCGTTTGAATCAAGGCATCTTTTAGCTCTATCGTATAGTACGAAATACATTGGCTCCCATTGATTTCTTTATTAGGTAAAATAGCCTCCGTTGGGCAAGCGTCAATACATTTTGTACAAGTGCCGCAATGATCAGTAGGAAAATACGCTTCATAGTTGAGCTCTACATCCAAAAGCAAGACCCCGATAAAATAAAAGGAACCTAATTTTTTATTAATGAGCATCCCATTTTTTCCTAACCAGCCTATGCCTGATTTTTGCGCCCAGCTTCTTTCTAAAATTGGAGCACTATCTGTGAAGGCTCGACCTTGAATATTGCCAAATTGCTGCAGGCCATCGAGTATTTTTTGCAGCTTCTTTTTTATAACCTTATGATAGTCTTTTCCGTAGGCGTATTTTGAAATTTGAGGCACGTCTTTTGGCTGCTTATATTCTGGAAAATAGTTTTGAATAACCGTTACTACCGATTTAGTACCGTCCAACAATTTTCTTGGGTCTAGGCGTTTATCGAAGTGATTTTCCATGTAGCTCATATCGCCATGAAAATCCTTCTGTAACCAAGCTTCTAGTCGTGGTGCGTCTTCACTAAGAAAATCAGCTTCAGCAATACCACAAGCATCGAAGCCTAGCTCAATGCTTTTTTCGCTAATAAATCGTGATATTGCGGCTTTTGTAACCAATAATTATCGCTTTCTTAACGCTAAAGCTATTAACTTTACAAGGAATAATTTAGTTATGGCTAAGAAAAACTTTTTGATAGTAACTTTTGTTGCTGCTCTGGCGCTTTTCTTTTCGTTTAATATAGTAGCGAATAGAACCCAAGAGCCCTACGAAGATGCGATTGACCACATAAATGTAGACGAATTAAACGCAAACTTAAATGGCAAAGACAGCAAGCGACAAGCGCTATATGCTACCTTAGGCGGCATTTTGCGTCAGGGACATTTTGCACCTAAAAAACTAGATGATGATTTTTCAAAAGCCGTTTATAAAAAATTTATTGAGCGCATGGATTATTCCAAAGCGTTTTTCTTAGAAAAAGATATTAAGCAGTTCGAGATTTATCAATATCAAATTGACAATCAAATCGAAAAAGGGAGTTCTGAATTTTTTGATTTAGTTTCTACACTCTACGACACTCGAAGAGATGAAGCAGAAGCATATTTTAAAAAACACATAGAGATGCCCATGGAGTTTACCTCCAACGAGTCAATCGAACTTGACGGTAAAAAGTTGGCTTGGACAAGAAATGTAGCCGAGCTAGATGCACGATGGAAAACAAATATGAAATATCGCTTGCTGTCACGCTACAACGAGCTACGAGAAACACAGAAAGAAAAACTAGCCAAAAAAGAACTGAAAGCCAAAGATGTAAAAACAGATGCGCAGCTAAAAAAAGATGCTAGAAAAACAATCCGTAAGAGTATGGAATATTATTTCCGTAGATTAAACAAGATTACCGAAAAGGAAAAGTTCGGATTTTATCTAAACGCCATTACGCAGAACTATGACCCACATACAACCTACCTAGCTCCGGTAGACAAAAAACGATTTGATGAAGAAATGAGTGGTTCGTTCTTTGGGATCGGTGCGGTACTAAAAATGAATGATGAAAGTATTTGTGAAATTTCTCAGGTAATGCCGGGTACTCCTTCTTCAAGACAAGGCTCGTTAAAAGCAGGCGATCAAATACTTAAAGTTGCTCAAGGCGAAGGTGACCCTATTGAAGTTGTGGGTTGGGACTTAGAAGATATAGTAAAAATAATTCGGGGTAAAGAAGGATCAACTGTAAAGCTTACCGTCAAGCACCTCGGTGGATCAAAAGAAGTAATTCCTATTGTTCGCGGTAAGATTGAAATCGAAGCCTCTTTCGCAAAGAGCATGATGATTACTAGTGGAAATAATAAGTTGGGTTACATTTCATTACCCTCTTTCTACGCCAATTTCAATGACTTTGATGGCAGACGTTGTTCTACCGACATGAAAAAAGAAATTGAAAAACTAAAGGAATTATCTGTTGATGGAATTGTAATTGATCTTAGAAATAACGGGGGAGGTTCATTAGGTGATGTAGTGGACATTGCAGGTTACTTTATTGAAGACGGCCCAGTAGTGCAGGTAAAATCGCAGCACAGCCGTCCGCAAGAAATGAAAGATCGTGACCCAAGTATATTATACAGAGGGCCATTGGCTATTTTGATAAACAGTAATAGTGCTTCTGCCAGTGAAATTTTAGCAGCCGCTATGCAAGATTACAAGCGAGCAATTGTTTTAGGTTCAACAAGTTTCGGAAAAGGGACCGTACAACGAATTGTAAATTTAGATGACTATTTCAAAGGGAACTCTGAATACAAACCCCTTGGAAATTTAAAAATTACGACTCAGAAGTTCTATCGAGTGAATGGCGGCGCTACACAATTAAAAGGAGTTGAACCAGACATTAAAATACCGTCTACTTTTGATTTGCTAGACCAAGGTGAGCGCCGTGACGAGAATGCAATGGCGTGGGATCAAATCATGAGCGCAGACTATACTCCGTATGGTTTAAATTTTGATAAAATCATTGACAAGAGCAACAAACGAATTGCCAATAATAAGAACTTCCAGCTCGTGAAGAAAAATGCCATTCGAATTAAAAAGCGAAACGACGACAATCGCTATTCTCTTAAACTGACAGCTTATAATCAAGAGATTCAAAAAGGAAAGAAAATTGCCAAAGAGTTTGACGAATTAAAAAAGAATAAACAAAAACTAAGTTTGTCCAATCTACCGAGCGTAGCTGCAGAAGTAAAAAGCGATACCGTTGAAAAATCAAAAAATGAAACCTGGCAAAAAGCGATTCAAACAGATGCCTACATTGCAGAGGCGGTAAAAGTATTAGATGATTGGATTGCTTCACTACCTAGAGAGATTAGTAAAAAATAATAAAACTCATGGAGACAAACCTCGTAGTAGAGTTAGAGAATGCTCAAATTTATCAAGGAGAGAGCCTAATATTACAGAACGTAAATCTTACAATTCACAAGGGTGAATTTGTTTACCTTATTGGAAAAACGGGAACCGGCAAATCATCTCTTTTAAAAACATTGTACGGAGACATTCCATTACGTGCGGGAAAAGGAATTGTTGCTGATAATAATCTAGCCAATATCACTTGGAAAACACTCCCCTTTCTTAGAAGAAATTTAGGAATTGTTTTTCAAGATTTCCAATTGCTTACCGATAGAAATGTGTATGAAAATTTAGAGTTTGTTCTTAGAGCTACGGGTTGGACCAACACCAAGGAAATGGAAGCCAATATTCATTCCGTACTGGATAAAGTAGGACTCAACAATCACGACCAAAAAATGACCTATGAAATGAGTGGCGGGGAGCAACAGCGTGTAGACATTGCGCGTGCGTTGCTTAACAACCCTAAGCTAATCCTTGCTGATGAGCCTACTGGAAATTTAGACCCTGAAACGGCTGACGAAATCATGTATTTGCTTCACAGCATCTGTCACGAATATGGCTCGGCAATTGTTATGGCGACTCATGACTACAACATTATTGACAAGTATAAGTCTAGAGTGGTTCGCACAGAAGGCGGGCAAGTACTAGACCACGCCCTGTTTATTTAAAAAAAATAGTTTCAATCAATTTCTGAGTATTTTTCTCATTAGAAAACTCTTCTAAGAGTTTCTCCTTTCTACTTTCTATTTCAACCTCCGTAAAAGAAACGGTCCATAAATCCTTAATGGATTGGATGTACTCTTGAGAATTGTTTGCGATTTTGCATAAGGACTCCAGTGGACCCGTTTCTATCAAATTATTATTGACTAAAACAAAACGCCCTTTGAATAGACTATTTACTAATTTAAGTTTTAGCCCATTCCGTTTAGCAGAATACAACACATGTACGTGAGCATTCTCTATCAACGAACTCATTTCTTTATCAGTGGGATTGTCGAATAATTCTATGTGGGTAAAATCAGTAATCCGAGTAATCAAATCAATACTTGGATTCGCTCCTGCAATTTTTACAGGATAGCTCAATTTTGAAAAAACGTTATCAATTAAATACATAACCGCCTCTTCGTTTTCCGCCACAGATAAATTTCCGTGATACAAGCAATACTCTCCACGCCCTACCAAACTTTCAATGATAGTATTCGAATGAAAAGCTGGCAGGTAAGCCGTGTTCAAATTTTTATCTCTAAAATAGTTCTGATCTTCTTTCGAAATAGCAAATATTTGTTCCGCTTGCGAATAAATTTCTTCATACTGTCGTAACAGTTGAGATTCTATTTTATAATAAAAACGCTTCCACCATTTCTTCTCCGATTGAGCTAATGCCAAATAATACTCATGCTCAATATTGTGAGCTCGAACATACTTATTTCTATTGACTAGCTTAGGATGATTTAGAAAATAACAGCTATGTAAACCTTCAAAAAGTATAGGTGCTTCGTGGGATAGTAAGTTATTTAATAGCGCTGTATTTTTTCGAGAATTTACAATGTACGGGCGCAATAGCGAAAAACCTTGTACACCAATTGTTCTTCTGTAATAATAAACTTGTTCGCAGTATAAAGCTAATTCTGGAGCTTGCTGTTTCTGTCCGTATAAAAAACAGTGTAGAATAATTCTGACGCCTTGTGAATGGAGTGAATTTAGTTTGTAAAACACATCAATCACACCCCCATAATTCGCAGGAAATGGCACGTCAAAAGAGACTATATGTAATTGTTTACCCAAAGAGTTTTTTATAAAAATTTAGAAGTTTCTTTTCTTCGTTTTGCCAGTTGTATTTTTGTCTTGCCTTGTAACAATTTGTTTCTAATCTCAATCGATATTCTTCATTTGACAAAATTTGATTCATAGCATTCGCTAGCGTATCTACCTGAGTATCTTTCACCAAAACTGATATTTCAAACTCCTCGTTTACCCGACGATACTCAGGAAAATCGACCGTAATTTGAGGGACACAAAAATGCATATAATCAAAAAAACGATTCGCCATTGAGTAATAGTTGCTCTTGCCTGTTTCTTGAAATAAGGTGAGCCCAACGTAGGCTTCTTTAGTAAATTTCTTGAGCTCGTGGGGTGGAATATACCCTTTAAAAATCACTTTATCTTCAAGCTCTAACTCGCTTACCATTCTTTTTGCCTGCTCCATAAAATTACCATTTCCGCATACGATTAATGGTGCATTTACTTTTTTCATAGCTGGTAATAAAGTCTCAAAACATCGGCCCTCGTTTACTGCACCTTGGTAAAAAATATGTTTCTTCTTGTTCTGAATGGGTTCGTTCTTTTTATCCAACACTGTGGCATTCCTTACTATTTCGTAATCATGTCCATACAGTTTTTTAAACTCGTTTTGATAACAATCACCTATCGTATAACCATTCGGGTACTTTGGTACCGCTCTGCGCTCTATTCCCTTCCAAAGCTTGTAAATAGTAGGTCTTGAAATAATCTCTTCCATTTCACAAAACAATTCATGAGCATCATACACTCTCTTTTTACGTCTCAGCCTACTCGCCCATAAGTTCGGCAAAATCGTGTCTAAGTCTATCGCCGTGAAACAATCGGCCCTTACAAATAAAAGGTATAAAAACAGACGAATATTATATTCGATATAAAACCATTTTCCTTTCTGAGACCAACAGTTCAATCGCTTTTGAGAAAATACTTTTTTCTCTAAGGCTGGGGAACCTTTCTTCTTTCTTCCTACTAAGAGAACATCGTAGCCGCCTTTTACCAAGGAAGTACCAATACGAATCATGCGCTGATCATAATTCAAATCATTGGTTACCGTACAGACAATTCGTTTTTTCAAAATGATTGTTTATTGTAGTATTTTTTTTCGCCATTCGTCATGGAAAATGGCGGTTCAAAACCACTCATATACGTAGCGCGAACATATTTTTTTTTCTTTTCTTCAGACCAATTTTCATCAATGATTTTCAAGCTCGAAATTTCATTTCTCAAATGAAAACTAGCTCCACGCTCTTTTAGTAACTGCTGCTGTGAAATCGCAATATAGTTCCCTTGAACTATTTTCTCGATATTCTGCACAAAAAGTATCTCACTCTCTTTCAGCGTTTTTTTATATAAATCTTCAACCCATATATCGTTGGATATTTCAAACCGACGCTCCGCTATAATATCACCGTCATCTATACCCAAAGTCATTTCATGCAAGGTGGTACCAAAAACCTTTTTTTCATCTATGATGGCAAAAGAAAACTGATTACAACCACGGTACTCAGGAAGTGGCGCCATGTGCAAATTAAGCGCCATGGTTTTGGCTTGGTCAATATGCTTTTGTTTTAAAATAGCGTGATACTGCACGCTAATGATAAACTCGCACTCTGGCAAATCATCTAAGTTTTCAACTAGTGTTATCTGATTGTCTGCTGCCAAACTAGCCACGGTTTTTTTTCCATCTAATACATTTTTGCCTTTGGTAAGTGCGGCAATGACTTCAATTCCTAAATCCTCAGATTTATTGATCAAATACTCCAGACAGTAGGCACCGATACCTTTCCCTCCTAAAAAAACTACGCGCTTTGTGGACACAGAGTAAAAATAATTGTTTTACAACTCCCTATGCTGTTATTTTGATAAAAGATGTCTAAAAGCATTTTAATTATTACACCAAGAGTGCCGTATCCGCTAAAAGACGGCGGTTCCTTGGCTATGTATCAATGCATTGAAATGTATCATCAAATGCGATATGACGTTCACGTAGCCAGTATCAATACTCACAAACATTGGTTAGGCGAGCAAGATTATCCTGCGCTCTTTCAACAAATTACGAGTTTTGAAACTGTAACGGTAAATACCAAGGTGAGAATGAGTAGTGCATTTCTTAACTTGTTTAGCAAAAAATCCTACAATGTAGAGCGATTTGTAAATAAGGACTTCGAAAAATTACTGATTAAAATTTTAAATCAAGAAAGTTTTGACATAATACAGTTTGAAAGTATTTATACGGCGCCTTACCTCGAGACGATAAAAAAATACTCATCAGCAAAAATGATTTGCCGAGTACATAATATTGAGCATGCGATTTGGCACCAACTTGCCGAGCAGGAAAAAGGGCTCTTTAAAAAAAAATATATAAAACTTTTGGCCGAACGATTAAAACAATATGAATTAGCTACCCTAAATCATTTCGATAGTCTTCTTACAATTTCTGAGAAGGAAGGTCCCGAATTACAAAAGCTTGATGTACATACCCCTCAACATAACCTACCGTTTGGTATTGAAAAAATCAGGTTTCAGCAACATCATATCACACAAGAAAAACAATCGATTTATCATTTAGGTAGCATGGATTGGCTTCCGAACCAAGAGGGCGTGAGTTGGTTTGTTCAAAGAATATGGCCACTCGTAATAAAAAAACAACCTAGGCTTACCTTTTATATTGCAGGTCGTAATATGCCAAAAGGCTTTTTTAGATACCGATCTAAAACTATAGAAGTAGTAGGTGAGGTAGATGATATGACTGCCTTCAGTCTTGAAAAAAACATTATGATTCTGCCGTTATTAAGCGGAGCAGGACTCAGAATTAAGGTAATCGAAGCTATGATGCTCGGCAAAACAATAATCTCAACTACTTGCGGGATTCAAGGAGTTGCCTTAAAGCATAAAAAACAAATTTTAATTGCAGACAGCCCTGAGGAATTTGCTGATTTAATAGATTGGTCCCTTAAGAACCCAAAAGAAGCAAGACAAATTGGGCGCAACGCTCAAGAATTTGCTTTGACTCATTTTGACAAACGGAGTATTTACAAAGAGCTCAATGTATATTTAAGTGGTCTCATTAAAAATGGATAAGAAGAAAAAAATAGCAGTAATCGCATCGCGCTTTCCTTATCCGCTGAACAAGGGTGATAAACTGAGGTTGTATCATCAAATACGGTATTTGTCTCAATATTTCGAGATTCATTTACACGCTATCAATGAAGAAAACATTTCACTCTCTGATCAAAAAACAGTTCGAGATTTTTGTGCGTCCGTTACAAATTACAAATTAAATACTATTCAAAAAGCTATCGGAGTGGGCAGAAGTATTTTAAAAGGAGAACCCATTCAAGTTGGTTATTTTTTTTCTTCCACTATTAAAAATAAAATTAAGAAAAGGCTAAAAAATAATGCAATAGATTTAGTCTACTGCCAGCTCTCCCGTACGGCAGGGTATGGACTAACGTTTGACGGTCCTGTTATTTTTGATTATCAAGATTGTTTTTCGAAAAATTATGAACGTGCCTATAAATATGCCTCAGGACTTAAAAAGTGGTTCTACAAACGCGAATGGAAGTCTATGCAACATTTTGAAGAAAGAATACATCATGACTTTGTAGCAAAAACGATTATTTCAGACTTTGACAAAGACAGTTTACCCTTTGAGTCTGATACCGTCAAAGTAGTGCCCAATGGTGTAGACCCTAATTTCTACGCTCCCCGTTTTGAAGAAAAAAAAATCGATGTTCTTTTTAGCGGCAATCTTAATTATCAACCAAACACTGATGCCGCCCTTTTAATTATTGAAAAGCTCTACCCACTTCTTAAAGAAAATAATAAGCAAATACAAATCGGAATAGCTGGCAACACGAAGAATCAAAAAATTATTCAAGCTGCCAATGAAAACATACACATTGTAACTAATGTAAAAGATATGCGTGAAGAGTATGCAAAAGCAAAAATTTACATAGCCCCTTTATTCACCGGGGCTGGGCTTCAAAATAAATTGCTTGAAGCTATGAGTATGGGCATTGCTTGTATCGCCACTCCTATAACAAATCTTTCATTACAAGCGGTTCCAGACAAAGAAATTCTTATTGCAGATTCAATTGAAGCTTTTGCACATAGTATTGTACAGCTCCTACAACAACTTACTTTTAGAGAACAAATTGCAGAAGCCGGTCAAAAATTTGTACACAAAAACTATTCTTGGGATGGAGCGAATGAGAAATTGAAATGCCTGATGGAGTCTTATCTATAATTCAATTTGATTCAATAAACCATAATGAGTCAAATCAAATTGAACAGGAACAACTGACGCAAAATTATTTTTTAATGCATACTCATCTGTATCCTTTTTACGGTCATTGTTTTTAAACTCGCCTGTAAGCCAATAATATTTATGCCCCATTGGATCTTTTCGCTCGACAAAATTTTCTTTCCACTTTGCATTAGCCTGACGGCAAACTTTTAAACCTTGATACTCTTGAGTACTTACCTTAGGGATATTTACATTATACAAAGCTTGCATTGGCAACTTCCCGCTAAACATATTTTTTAAAACTTGGTCGATTACTTTTTTACTAAGTGTAAAATCAGCATCATACCCATAATCTAAGAAAGAAAACCCAACAGCAGGAATCCCTTCAATCGCTGCCTCCATAGCTGCGGACATTGTACCGGAGTATATAATATTAATAGAAGAATTTGAGCCATGATTTACGCCGCTTAAGCATAAGTCTGGTTTTTTTCCAATGACTTTATCTACTGCTAGTTTTACACAGTCAACCGGAGTGCCACTACATTCATAAGCTTGGATCCCTTTAAATATTGTAGACTTTTTTAACCGCAATGGCTGCCCAATCGTTATCGCATGTCCCATACCACTTTGTGGGCTATCCGGCGCTACTACCACCACCTCTCCAAATCGTTTCGCCACACTCACTAAAGCTGCGATACCCTTTGCAGTAATTCCGTCATCATTCGTTACTAAAATTACAGGCTTCTTTTTACTCATGTCGCAAATGTACACTCTGCCCCAATGCCATAGATTACCCGAAAATTATTTATTTGAAAAAATAAAAACTAGCTGTTTCAAGAATAGTCGTAGCATCCGAATTTTTCTTGAATAGCAACTCCTTGAAAACAATTTCACTTTTTTTGTCTTGCGATTTGAAACTCAAGTTTTGATAGTTGGCTTGGATATTCACGTATTCATCAAAGGGCAAATTCGCCAAATCAGGCTGCGCAAAATAGTATGCTGTTATCGAATCTATGTGAGGGAACATTTGATACGAAAAAGTATCCTTATGGTACACGAACTTTAACGTATCTTGAAGAAGAAACATAGTTACACTTTCTTGTGCTTCTGTATTATCCAAATGAATTTTTTCAAAAGATTGGTATTGAGTTATATCTAACTGTAAACTATCTGTAGGGCTTGTATAAAAATGGTACCGTCTGTAATCAGCTAACTGTTGGCTTTGTGGTAAGCTAAACGTGTTGCTTAAAAACGCATTGAAAGAACGAATCTTATTATCGCTATTTTTTATAGAATCAATCCTCTTTTTCTCTTTTTCCGCCAAAATAGGATATACGAGGTGAATTTTTTCTCGATAAAATAAATATGTATTAATCGCCCCGATTTCGGTTGACAACGAATCCGTAATTCTTGCTTGTAAACGCTCCACGTCCAATACTTTATCTTGGATCAGTCCTTCATGCATCAGCATTTTACAAAGCCGATTATACTGTGATCGCGCACTAAACTGATACATACCCCATGGACCGACACTGCCTAAAAACAAAAGCAAGAAAAGTGAAATTGGGAAAACAACGAGGCTCACTTTTTTTCTAAGAATAGTGTACAATGAAATAGTCACTAACCAAAAACCAAGTAGTAGGCCTAGATAACGATATTCAGTGAATCCAAAATCTCCGACTCTAGTTATGAGCGCTGCAAAAATCAAGCTGAGTAAGGGCAATAAAAAGTAAAAAAAGTATCGAATAAAAAAACGAATACTGGTTCGCTCTTCATCATAAGAAAACGGATAGGCTAAGAAAAATGTGAGCGAGCCTAACATTGAAAATAGTAGCAAGGGTAAGGCCACCCAACCATTAGGCAATACTCCGCTCAGTACAATCTTTCCAAAATAAATAATAAGAATGACATAATAAATTAATAATACCGGAAGCAGAACATATTGTATAAATAGACGAAGCGGCTGACGGAACGATTGTGGTTCTGTAAATGAATTTAAATTGCTAGGTAAAGAAGCTGAGAAAAACAATGTATTAATCACAATTCCAAAGAAGGCAGCCAAGTCAGTATAATAGGCACCTTCTATAGTAATATCAAAAATATTTTCTATCGCATAAAAAGAGGAAGCAATGCCTACAAATAGTGCTAAACTAAAGGCAGTAGATAAAAAGAACTGAATGAAAAGATACTGATTGAACTGCCAAAAGGCAAGCTTTTCACTTTCTTTATAAAACAAAATGAAGGAAACAAGCAAAGAAAAAATAATCCAAAAGGTAAGAAAACGTAGAAAAGACGTAGAATCTATACTAATCGCCCAGTTAGGAATTGCGTAATAATGTAATGATAAAATACATAGCCCCATTAGACCGAGCCCAATTCGCTTTCCCAAATCTACTTTATGCTTTTCAGCGAATAAAGCAAAGGCCAGAAACATTGAAATCCCTACCAAGCATTCGAAGGCCATAAATACCCATTGCCGCCGGGAAATTTCAAAATGTAAATAGAAATGAAAATAAATCACAATGAGCACAAAAGAGAGCACCGCACTTAAAGTCACTAATGGAAAACGACCAGCTGCATTGGCAACTTTTGATAAAGAATTTTTTATATATTCTATAAGAAACACCGAACGTAAAATAACATGATTTCAGGTAGAAAAAGCGTAAATTTGAATAAGATGTTTCGAAAGATCTTTTTCTTTATTGGTATCCCTATTGTGTTGATAACTGCGTGTATCAAAGACCCTATGCATGATGACCATAACGACGGACATACGCATGTTAATTTAGACGTGCCGGCTGGATTACCTGAAATGAATATCCCTACCACCAATCCTTTAACCGTGGAAGGCATCGCTCTTGGACGAAAACTTTTTTTTGACCCAATCCTTTCAGCAGATAGTACGCAAAGTTGTGGTTCCTGCCATGATCCTAAAAAATATTTTGTGGATGCGGAAAATCAATTTAGTATTGGTATTGATGGCATCGCCGGTAATCGAAATAGCATGCCCCTTTTTAACGTAGGTTATTCCAAAAGTTTGTTTTGGGATGGAGGCGCTCCTACCTTAGAAGATCAAGCGATTGACCCAATCGTTAATCCGATAGAGATGCACAACACTTGGAAAAAAGCTGTGAGTGATTTACAAAAAACTTCAGACTATCCAAGTTTGTTTGAAGTAGCTTTTCCTGAATCGGATAGTATTGAAACCAAATATGTAGTGAGGGCCTTAGCTCAATTTGAACGGACCCTACTTTCAGCTAACTCTAAGTTTGATCAAAATCGAGCAGGAACGTATGAGTTTACTGCTCAAGAGCAGCGAGGATTAGATGTATACATTGCCGAAGATAAAGGCGACTGTTTCCATTGTCACAGTTTTGGAGGAACCTTTACCGATTTTGAAATGCGTAATAATGGTTTGGACTTAGTCTACAAAGACTCAGGACGATATCGTGTGACTTTTAATCCAGCTGATATTGGCAAGTTTAAAACGCCTACTCTGCGCAATATTCTATTCACGGCACCCTATATGCATGATGGTCGATTTAAAACCATTCGAGAATGTATTGACCACTATAACACGGGGGTTCAAGATCACCCGAATGCTTCGCCCTTAGTAACCCAAAGACCAAAAGGCAGAATGAGCGAACAAGATATTGATGACCTGATCGCATTTTTGGGCACCTTAACCGATGAAGAATTCATCAACAACCCAGCTTTTCAAAACCCAAACCCCTAGTCCGTTTTAATCAAAGGACCAAGGTTGTTCATCACAGATGAACTATTTTTACCCAACCTATTTTATGAACAATAAACTAAACATTTCTATCATTGGTACTGGCAATGTAGGAAGAACGATAGCCAAAGAATTAATTGATACGGAAATTCCAATGCATCTAAATATTTTGGATCCTGCACCAGAAATTGATGCCATTAAAGAAGATATGCGCCATGCCACTTCTTATAGCAAGCAATGCACTATCTCATGGAACGAAGACCGTTTACATGACGCAGATTATATTTTTATTTCAGCGGCCCAACAGGCTACAACCATAGGAAATCGATTGGATAAAGCACAAGGTCATATTGAAATGGTTTATGACTTATTCAAAGATTTTAGCCCGAAAAATGATCCACACCTAATCGTAATTACCAATCCGGTTGATGTAATAACGTACCACGCCTGGAAAGCAAGCGGATTATCTAAAAACAGGGTGATTGGAACAGGTACTTTTCTAGAAACACTTCGTTTTGATTATTATCTGGCTGAACTTTTTGAAACTGAAGCCCAAAAAGCAAAAGGTATCTTATTGGGAGAACATGGGAACTCAGCAGTTATCGCCTATTCTCTTTGCAAAATTCAAGGACAAGTCCTTGATAGAAACAAAGTGAAAAAAGCTGCTGAATTAGCTATAGAAGCTCCTTATAAAATTAGAAAAGCTGGAGAGTATACCAAATATGCTATATCAAAATGTGCCGTTGGTATTTTTAAAGGGATACACCTGAAAGTACAAATGACTATTCCGGCTGGATTAATACTGAATGAAAAAAATTGCAACCTCCTATCGTGCCAACCGATTTGTATGAGTACTTTGGTAACAATTTCAGAGGGAAGTTTTCAGCAAAGCGATTTATCACACTTGGCAACAGATGAAATGGAAGCTTTACGAAAAAGTGCTGCCATATTGCAAGAGCATACCCTACTAAAAAACTAGACACTATGGATATTTATTATTTATTCGCTGTTCTCATGGTTTTGGTAGCATCCTTTGCTTATATCAATCATAGATATATTAAACTACCAACTGCCATAGGGCTCATGTTAATCGCTTTAATTTTTTCCATAGGTCTAATTGTTGTGGGTTATTTAGATTTGGGTATTACTGAGCAAATCAGAAACTGGCTGGGGCAATTTCATTTTTCAGAACTATTGCTTGATGCCATGTTAAGCTTTATGCTCTTTGCGGGTGCCATTCACATACGGTTTGAAGATTTAAAACAAGAGCGGCTAACTATTATACTTTTTTCAACTGTAAGCGTTGTATTAAATACTGTTCTCGTCGGCTCTGTTTTCTTTTATCTTTTTCCTTTGTTTGGGTTTGATATTCCGTACATCCACTGTTTATTATTTGGTTCTTTAGTGTCTCCTACTGATCCGATAGCTGTATTAAGTATATTAAAACAAGCAGGTGTTTCGAAATCATTAGAAACAAAAATCGCTGGAGAATCTTTATTTAACGATGGTGTTGCGGTCGTAGTTTTTCTTTCTCTATTGCATGTAGCACAGAGTAGTAGTGGTGAGTTTCACGTAGACGAGTTTCTAATTTTATTTGTAAAAGAAGCCTTCGGCGGCTTACTCCTTGGCTTAGCATTTGGCTGGGTTGGCTACAAGTTAATCTCTAGTATAGATAATTATCAAGTAGAAGTAATGATAACGCTGGCGGTGGTTATGGGTGGATACACCTTAGCACACTCCTTGCACATTTCTGGCCCACTTGCAATGGTTATCGCTGGTTTAATCACTGGAAATCATGGAAAGACGCTCGGTATGAGCGACGTTACAGCTGACTACGTAGACAAATTTTGGGAAATCATTGATGAGATTTTAAATGCAGTTCTTTTCGTATTAATAGGGCTTGAGCTTATTTTAATAGAGGTCAGTACTACATCGCTAGTGATTGGGGTAATTGCCATCCTTGTTGGGCTATTGGGACGATATATTACTTTGTTTATTCCTTCCTTGTTGATTCGATTCAGAGAAAAAATAGAGCATAAAACACTAGTACTTCTTACTTGGGGCGGACTTAGAGGAGGCATCTCGGTAGCACTAGCCCTTTCTTTAACACCCGATTTAAACAAAGACCTATTTGTAACTATTACTTATGTCGTAGTATGTTTTTCTATATTAGTACAAGGACTTACTGTTGGTAGTCTGGCAAAAAAATTAAATTAGATTCGGCCCCTCGAATTGAACAGTCTGATCTTACTCCTCATTCCATCGATATCCATCATTTGGAATATCAGCTAAGTTCAGAATTCGATCTACCACTGTTGCGGCTAAGTCTTCAAAAGTCGCTGGTTTAGAGTAGAACGATGGAGAGGCAGGACATATAATACCTCCGGCCTCAGCTACCGTTTTCATATTGTTTAAATGAATCAAATTGTACGGCGTGTCTCGCACGGCACATATAAGTTTTCTTCTTTCTTTAAGCATAACGTCCGCAGCCCGAGTAACTAAACTATCACTAGTGCCTGCGGCAATTCTACCAAGCGTTCCCATACTACAAGGACAAATAATCAATGTATCAAAACTACTACTACCACTTGCAAAAGGGGCATAAAAGTCATTACGCTCATAACTTTTAAATGACAAATCTTCATAACTAGTATCATTTAGTTCATATTTCCATACGTCCTTCGCATTTTTACTCATTACAATGGCAGTCTCAATATCGTTTAGCCTCTCAAGTTTAGCTAACAAAACTTTAGCATAAATTGAACCTGATGCTCCTGTAACCCCAACCACTATTTTTCGTCTCATATTTAGCAAAAATATTGATTCCTTTTAGGAATTGACTACTTAAATTAGCAATTCTCTTTTTTTGGAGAGCACAGCGTAAAGTATACACTCATGAAAAAAACATTTATAACACTTGCTATATTACTAGCAGCAACATTTATAGTACTGAATTCGACTACTACCAGTCAGGCCGAACCGCCTGCGCGTGGAGCAAAGGTAAATTGGATGAGTTTTGATAAAGCAGCATCTTATATGAAGGAGCAACCCAAAAAGGTTTATATAGACATGTATACTACGTGGTGCCATTGGTGTAAGGTGATGGATAGTAAAACCCTATCGAATCCGAATGTAGTACGCTATTTGAACGAAAATTTTTACTGTATTCGATTCAATGCTGAATCTAAACAAGACGTCACATACAAGGGTATTGTGTATAAATACGATAAAAAAAGACGCGTGCACGAGCTGGCTATCGAATTAATGAATGGCAAATTAAGTTTTCCGACTTCCGTTTTTCTCGAAGAAAAATTTACGAAAGCACAACCGGTACCTGGCTATTTAAAAGTCCGTGACATGGAAATGATTCTGAAGTATATGGCTGAGAATAAAAATAAAACCATGCCGTGGAGTAAATATCAATCCGAATTCAAACCCGTTTGGAAGTAATTTTTTTGAAAGAATAGCAATCCGTATTTTTACTATATGGGAAGAATTTTTGAAGTAAGAAAAGCAGCCATGTTTGCTCGGTACGATAAAATGGCAAAGCAGTTTACTCGTATCGGCAAGGAAATAGTAATTGCCGTAAAAGCAGGCGGTGCCGACCCAGATACCAATTCTACCTTACGACGTTGCATGCAAAATGCGAAATCGGTGAATATGCCTAAAGACCGCGTAGAGGCGGCTATTAAACGAGCGTTAGGGAAAGACACTTCTAATTATGATGAGGTGTTATACGAAGGCTATGCACCGCACGGAGTGGCATTGCTTGTAGAAACTGCAACGGACAATACTACACGAACGGTGGCCAACGTACGCATGATTTTTAATAAAGGTGGTGGCTCGCTTGGCAATAGCGGAAGTGTTGTTTTTCAGTTCACTCGTATGGGAGAATTTAAAATAAAAAATTCAGATATCAACCTAGAGGAATTTGAGCTAGAAGGCATCGACTATGGTATGGAAGATATCGGTGAAGATGAAGAAGGTAATATTATTATCAGAACCAATTTTCAGGATTTTGGAGCTATGAGTGACTTTTTAGAACAGAAAAAAATTGAAGTCATTAATGCTGAACCAACTTACATTCCTAATACCACAGTATCCTTGGAAGAAGAACAAGCGAACGAAGTTTTAGAACTTGTAGCTAAAATTGAAGAAGATGAGGATGTTCAAAAAGTATATCATAATTTAAGCTAAGCAAGATGTCATTTACTCAAAACGCTTTTACTATTTTTAATCAATCTATAGAAGATTATCATATCAAGAATGATATAAACAATGCAATTACTAATCCATTTGAATTGGGTTCTATCGACAATATTTTATATAAAAAAAATTGGATTGATACCGTACAATGGCATTTAGAAGATGAAATCCGTCGCCCCGAAATTGCAGACAAAGAAGGAATGCTCCTTAAACGAAGAATTGACAAATCAAATCAGGACCGAACAGACCTAGTGGAAGATTTAGATACTTGGTTCTTAAAAAAGTATGAAGATGTAATCGTTGAAGAAAATGCTACCTATAATACCGAGAGTCCCGCTTGGGCTTTTGATAGACTTTCTATACTTGCCTTAAAAATTTATCACATGCATATTGAATCTAAAGACGTAAGCAAGAGTGAAGAACATCGCTCAAATTGTGAGCAAAAGCTAAATATTCTTCTCACGCAAAAAGTTGATTTGATTGCGGCTATCGAAATGCTCCTTGACAATATAAGTCAGGGTAAAATGTATATGAAAGTTTATAAGCAAATGAAAATGTACAATGATCCCAGCATGAACCCCGCTTTACAAAAGAAATAGAACTATGTCGGGGAAAGTATTAATTATTAGACTTTCTGCTATGGGCGATGTGGCAATGACAGTGCCTGTTATTCAAAAATTGATTCAAACTTATCCCGATATACAATTTACCCTTCTCACGAGAACGTTTTTCTTTCCTATTTTTGAGCATACTACTCCTTCACTTAAGCTGATAGCGATAGATGACTATTTACAGAGAGGGTTTCTGGGCCTCTTTAGTTTATCAAAAAAATTACGTAAACATCGTTTCACAGCAATAGCTGATTTGCACAATGTATTGCGAACTAACGTATTAAAAATTTTACTTTATGATTTGTCTCTGCAATGGGCAACATTGAATAAAAATAGAGCCGCTCGAAAAAAATTAATCGGTAAAACCAAACGGCAACTAATTCAACCCTTATTACCCATTTATAAACTTCATCAGCAAGTTTTTGAGAAACTAAATTTGCCAATCTTTTTAGATGAAGAATTGCTGTTTAATGACAGCAAGAAAATAAACGCAATTGGGCTCGCACCTGGAAGTAAACACCACACTAAAAACTGGGAGAACAAAAACAATGAAAAATTAATTGCCTATATAAGTCAGAACACAGACACGACCGTTTATCTTTTTGGCGACCCAAATTCTGAAAAAGAAATGCTAGACACTTTAGCAAAAGGTAACGAACAAGTGGAAACAACATTTCATTTATCGCTTTCTGAGCAACTGCAAATAATAGAAAAATTAAAAGTGATGGTCAGTATGGATTCTTCCAACATGCATCTGGCATCAGCAGTTGGCACTCCAGTACTTTCGGTGTGGTGTGCTACTAGCCCACTGGCAGGTTTCTTAGGATATGGACAAGACAAAACGAATGTCGTAAGTCTTAATTTGGATTGTAGTCCTTGTTCTATATACGGGAATAAAAAATGTTGGCGAGGAGACTTAGCTTGTACGAAAATACCAATTCAACTTATTCAGGAAAAACTATTGCCTTTTATTGAGTAAGAAAATAATCTATTGCGCTGATTACCTTTTCAGTAGAAACTGAACTTTCAGAATTACTGCTCGATTGTTTCACAGTAATTATTTTCAACTCTGGTATTTGCGTTCCTTCTAAACTATTAAAACCGAAATAAGGATATCGCCCAAGTTTACTTTCTGTTTTTGTGTACAAGGCCACAATCTTTCGCTTGTAAGCAGCTGATATTGACAATAAATCTGACTGCACACCACATACCACTTTTGCGCATCTAATAATATCTGCACTTTCATGCAGCGAAAATTTACCGCAACTATTATAAATCCTGATGGGGTCTATAGCGGCAATCTCAGCTCCTTTTTCTCTTTCAGCGCTAGAACCTTGTAAAATGATTGGATAATCAATCTTCATACAAATTTCTTTCCATTGATCTACAGAGAGTTTAGTCGTATTTGGACTAGAACTGATTACAAAACTTGCATAACCAGCACTATGACTCATAGGTAAATCCTTATTTTTAATTTTGTCCTTTTCGGGTATGAAGTAATCAAGCCCTCGACCATCATTCGAAACCCCTAACTTTCGTACGGACCGAATATACCGCTCAGCATCATTCATGTCGGGTAGTATAGAAACTCCAGTTTTAGAAAGAATTTTTTTTCGCCATTTCATCAGGTTCACTCTTCGCACTTTTACATTAGAATTAAAGGCTTGACGAAGCATAGCAGTAATATTATGAGACCGAAAACTATTTTGCAAGTCAACCGTCAAGTCATAATCTTCTTTTAGTAAACTTAAAACCGTGTCTCTCAAATCTCCATCGAAAGAAATTAGTTTATCAATATTAGGATTAGCTTCTAAAACAAAAGTGTATTTTTCTTTAACTAAATAATGAATTTTAGCATTGGGAAATTGACCTCGAAGACAGCGAAGCATTGAAGTCGTTAAAACAATATCAGTAACGGCAGAAAACCGTATGATTAAAATTTTCATTTTTTAATAGTTCACTTTAGCCGTGAAAGATTTAGACTTAACTCCTATTATTCTTCTAGAGTTGTCGGATAATTTTACGATATACCCTCTTTTACGATCCACTTCTGGCAAAGGTCCGATAACTTGGGCTAATATGTATTTATTATTAGTCAAATTTGTCAATTTAATTACTCCTCCTTTTGCTGCCAAATTGGTGAAAACATAAAACTTAGCCCCGGCGGTTCCGGAGTAAAAAAATGCTATCCTGCCTTTCATGCTTTTCAACAAGGTCAGTCTTAGGAGTTTATTTTCTACATAAACTGGTTCATTGGGCGCCTCCTTCACTTCGGCCTTTTCAACTTCAACTTTATACGTTTTATCAATGATTATTGGTTTTGTAGAAACAGCACTTTTCTCTTTCACCTCCTTAAGCTTTGCCAAAACAGGCTTGGATGGTTTAGGTTTTATGGTGACCACCTTTGCTGTCATGGACTTATCGTTTGTTATTGGTACACGACGTACAAACTTCTTCGCTGTTTTTGATGCGGTCAGCGACTCTTGACCTTCGTATTTTACTTTTGCTTTTTTTCTTGCATAGGAATTTTGAGTAAGCTTTTTCACCTTACTCCAAATTCCAATCTGTGATTTACCTTTCTTCTTAACTTGATTCTTTTCTGCATTTTCTTTAAGAAATTCTCTCTCCGCTTTCGATATTTCTAAGCTAACTGGTGACTTACGCTTAATCCTTTTGCTCTTTGTCAGCTTAGGTGTTGTTTTTCTTTCACGGCTAGCAACTTGAACATTTTTCGCATCGGTAGCGTTCAACATTTTCCTATTTTCAACCTTATCACCCTGCGGAATATTTGTAGATACTATTTGCAGATTTTCGTTCTTATTTATTTCTTTTGACTGGACTGGTACTGCATTCTTTGGTAACGAATAGTCAACAAAACTAGGAGTTGTACTAAGCAAGTCTTTTTTATCGGCATTCATTTTCGCTTCTAATCGTTCGTTACTTGTACCGTACAGGATTTTCTCTTTTAAAATAAAAGTTGGCGCCTTTGCAGTAGCAGGGTCGCGCTGTTGTTTTAGCCAACCAACCACTAGCTTTTCGCCCTTACTGATAGTTGATGCTGTTGAGTTCCATTTTTTTAACTCTATGGTACTTACAAAAAATTGCTTGGCTACTTCTTCAAAATCGGATTCTTTTTGGATGGTGTAATAAACAGGATTAAAGTCGAAAACCCCTCCAAGAATTCCTTTCGTTTGATAAAAATTAGTTTCTGTTAAAGGGATATAGAGTACGCGTTGTTCAAGAGACTCTACATTTTTTACATTATTAACCAAGGCTAAAGTTGAAGGCCGCACGAAATACTGTCTAGCAATCTCATAAAAAGTTTCTTCACTTTTGATTTTGTGGCGCAAACAACTGATACCGAGGTAGTTTTCTATGATAAATCGCTCAGCGACAGTCAGATGCGTGCTGCTAAGCAAAACAAAGGTTAGTAGTAGGTATTTCTTCATAATAGGACGCAACCAAAATAAGATATTTTGCCAATTCATCAAAATCGCTTGACCCAATTACCACTTGTTTCACGTTCGCTTTGTTATTTTGAGTTTCAAATGAAAAAACCTATTGCCTTATTAGGATTACCGGGCTGTGGCAAAACGTATTGGGGTAAAAAATTAGCCAAGGAGCTAAAAGTAAATCATTACGATTTGGACGAACTAATCTCTAAACAATCTGGCTTGACCATCCCTCAAATATTCCATGAGGGTGGCGAGGCTTTATTTAGAAGTGTAGAAAGCTCTACACTTTATGAGTTGTGCCACAATCAAATCAATGAGAAGTTTATTTTGTCAATGGGTGGTGGCACGCCAGCCTTCAATAGTAACATGGCCTTAGTGAATCAACATTTTATTTCAATATATCTCAGTGTGAGTATCCCAACTGTTTTGAGTCAATTAACTAATGATGAATTAGCACACAGACCATTAGTAAAAAAAACAACACCAGAAGAATTGAAGGATTATTTATACTCTTTGGTGAATGAGCGGCAAAACGCCTACCTTCAGGCGGACTATCTTTTGAAAGAAAGTGAAATTAACCTGAACAATTTTAAAAAAATAATCAAAGACGCACAATGAAAAAATCTATAATTATCGGTAGCATCTTGGCTGGAACAGCTGTTATGCTGGGTGCATTGAATGCACACGCATTTAAAGTTTATTTCGACTCTGAGACCACCTCAAGTTTCGATACAGGGGTGCGTTATCAAATGTATCATGCTCTAGTTATTCTTATTCTGGCAGCATTGTCAGGCAAAATGGATCATAAAAAGCTATCAACAGCTCGATGGTTGTTTTTAGTGGGTACTTTTTTATTTTCCGGGTCTATTTATTTGCTTTGTGCGTTTAAAAGCAATGGTATCATTGGCCTTACAGGCTTAGGTATCTTGACTCCAATTGGCGGTTTAGTATTAATGATTGCTTGGAGCTATATTTTAGTTTCCGCTATACGCATAAAAAAAGCGTCACACAATGTGTAACGCTTCAAGTTTATTAATTTTACAATTACTCGTCAAAAGCTGATTCCGGAACCGTATTGTTTCTTCTTCTTCCTGCTGCACCAGACTTATCAATATACTCTGGTCTGTTGTCATCATAGATTATTCTCTTACCAGGAACGTCACCAATGACTCTAAACTCAGTACGACGGTTACGCTGCATATTGGCTTCAGATGTATTAGGTCTTCTAGGGTCACTTTCACCCATTCCTCTTGCTATCATTCTTGATCGATCCACCCCTTTAGAAGTCAGATAATCCAAAACCTCCTTAGCCCGTTTCAATGAAAGCTCTTTATTATAACTTACACCGCCTCTACTATCTGTGTAGGAACGAATTTCCACACTGATGGAAGGATTATCTTTCATAAAATTCACAAGAGAATCCATCGCTTTATCAGCATAGTTATGATAATCACCTTTATTAAAATCATGATAAACATTTTTTACTGTAAAAGTTGCTCCAGCGCCACCTCTACTCATATATATTGTAACAGTGGTGGTATCATCAGGGGCAATTATAGATTTAGACGAAGTATTTACAATTGTACGACCTGATACATATCCCTCTTTATCGGCAGCCAAGGAGTAATCACTACCAATAGGCGTGTACATCATGAAGTTACCTGTCTTAGAGAAGAAGGTATCTTGGAGTTTTTGAGAACTTTCATTCGTCATTTTTATAACAGCTTGATCTATAAGTTCATTGGTAGCTTCATCCACAACTCGACCCCGAACATAAAAACTAGGCTCCTTAATAACCCGCCAGATGTCATCACAACAAGTTGGGTTTTTCACATAATAACTTCCTATTCGGTTAGAAACGATGTATCCATTTTGTTTCTCACTTTTATCTTCAATGTAGTACATGTCATCTGCAGGAGAATTAACAGGAAAACCAAGGTTTCTAGTGTTATAATAACGAGATGGCCCGCCATCTGCACAGAAAACGTCAAATCCACCCACACCAATTAAACCATTGGATGACCAGTACAACTTACCTCCTTTGGTGTCATAATAAGGAGTAATCTCGTCTTTTACGCTATTCACACGCTTACCACAGTTTTGTGGGCGTCTATATTGTCTTGCCTCTTCACGAGTAGAATCGTAAACTGAATACCAAATATCATATCCACCCACTCCTTGCAACTTCCTGTTAGACGAGAAGAAAAGAACTTCCTTTTTGCCAACATAAGCAACGTGAGGATTCGTAGTTGAAACATCCGGATTCCCTTCGGTGAAATCAGAAGTTACTTGCAATCTTTTTGGCTTAGCCCAAAGACCTCGTTTTCTATCAAAGGTGGCTACCCAAATTTCACATCGAGTTTTCATACTGTCACGTTCCACGCATTTCGTATAAAAAAACCGATCGCCGCCAGGACTCCATGAACCATTACCAATATGATGAGATTTTGATTTGAAACGGCCTGCATCGTCATTAAAATCTAAGGCTACCTCAAAACTATCTTTAACTCTTGTTCTATCAAACTCCTTAGGGGCCCATTTGAATTTTGAATAATAATCTTCTCTTTTGTCTTTTCCTTTATACAAAATTTTATTTGACTTCATGGTAGCAAACAAAAGAGCCGTATCGCCTAAAGGTACGGGCGCATAATCAGTGTAAGCACTATTTACATTAGGGCCAGCGTTCTTAATATAGGCGCGCTCAGGATTTAAGATTGACTTCATGGCCATTTTACAACCAGCAATATCCTTATCCACTTGTTTGAATAATTTTCTTCTGTCTTTTGCTTTATAACGTTTTTTAAATAGTTCAAAACGATTAATCGCTTCTTCATACTCTCCATTCATTTTACGCATAAGCCCTTCTTTGTATGGGGCTTTTGTATAAATTGCAGAAGCTAAATCATACGCATTACGATAGTGAGCCGCTGCTGGACCATAGTCACGGTTGTAGCGAAGCGCCTCAGCTAATTTGAGATGCACGTAAGGGTTTCGCGGTTGCTCTTTGAGCAATTGCTTATAATATTCTTCTGCCGTGTAATAACTCCACTGTTCAAAAAGCTTATCCGCATAACGCAGTTTCTTTTTAAAAGGAAGTTTAGACACTGGATCTTCTTTCTTATCATTCTTTGTAATGAGTCGTTGAGCATTCACGTTTCCTCCAAAAATGAGGAGCGATACTAGGGTTAAAAGCAATAGATTCTTATTCATTCCTTTGAAATGTTGATGCTGTAAATATAGTTATTGAATAATGAAAGCGAAAAGCTTTTCGCTTATTTTTTTAGAAGCGTGCGCAAGGGTAGCTCACATTTCTAAAACGATCTAAAGCGTTGGGCATAATATACTGTAGTGCGATTTCAAAACCACCGTAATTCGATACTCTACCTAAGTTCGCTTTGTTACCCATGTAATCATAAGCAACGCCTAATCGAAAACTTTTGTATTCTATACCGGCCGTTCCCAAAATAGAACCGTTATCATCTAATCGAGTATAACCTCCTATAAAAATGGCAGGTGCTAAAGCGGCTACTTCATTTGCATCTACTACAAAGCGAACTTCAGTACCCGCTATAATTTCTTGAGCAGAAGCTTGTGTTTGATACATTGCTGCTGGTTTAATTTGCAATTGTTGTGATAAATTCCATATAACACCTAACTGCCCACCAACACGAAGTGCTAAACCACCTTCGTTATTAGCTTTCGTTAAAAACGATAATTTAGGTTGGTTTAAATTATAAGCTGACCCTCCAACAAAATAAGAAATTTTGTCCGACAACATGTGCGACCATTTCAACCCAACATTGGCCGTAAAATAATCATTTTTAGGGTTCAAGTTCTCACCGGTAGTACCTGGCTGAAAACCTCCGTTAAAAAACTCATCTCCCCAATATAAATTAGCTAAATCAATACTCATTGAATGATAGCCACCCTGCATTCCTAAAGATAGCCTTGTACGAGAATTATCGTCCAACGTTAAGTGATAGGCCAAAGACGCTAAGATAGCCGTCTGTTGCAAATTGCCGTCACCTGCCTGATCATTAAAAAACTGTAAGCCAGCCGCTAAGTAATTATCGTCACCCAAGGCTTTAGCAATCGGTGCGTCAAACGAAATACCTGTTGTTATAAAAGGTACCGTCACACTGTTCCATTGATTTCTATAAATACCATTCGCACGCCACAAACCATCATGACCTCCTGTATTGGCAGGATTTAAAGTTAGCGGCGACATATTAAATTGTGTAAAATGAATATCTTGAGCGCTCGTAGTGATTCCTACACAAATAGCTAAAAGGAATAACAGGGACTGGATACTTGTTTTCATAGTTTTAAATCTTGACATAAATATATAAATTATCTTATAAAAAAGGCTTTTTCTTAATTGAATCTTTTAAATGTCTTTCTTCAGACGCCAAACAAATGTAAGCTTTAATTTTTAGTTATGATTCAATGCCAGTCCTAAGTTTCTAATTCTAATTATACACACAAAGGTGGATATTTAATATCGTCAATCCACCCGAGGAATCATGTTTTCTTCGGGCTTCTTAGTAGGTTTGTCCTTTAAGTTATGGCTAAAAAATCAAGAGCTAAAAGTGTAAAAAGAAAGCCTTCTGCTTTTAAAGACGGAAGAGCCAAGAAAATCGTTGGGGTATTCGTACTTCTTTTTATTTTCTTTTTAATTGCGGCTATGTTTTCTTATCTCTTTACTTGGCAGCAAGATCAAGATAAAGTGCTAAGTGCTGATAGTCTGTTGTCACTGTTGGGCGACCAAGATTTACGCCTTCATAATGTAGCGGGCCGTTTAGGAGCTTGGACCTCGCACCAGTTGATTTTCAAAGGGTTTGGAGTAGCTTCTTTTATATTAATTCCGCTTTTACTCATTTTTGCTTTCAACCTATTAGCCAAAAAGAAATGGCTCCAGTACTTAAAATCCACTTTCTACGCTTTACTCAGTATTCTTTTGTTAAGTCCTCTTTTATCCTTCTTTTTCAATACTGAAACCTTTCAAGCCTCGCAGGGATTTCATTATGGAGGAGCCTTCGGAAATAATATCGTTTCTCTTTTAAATGGAGCATTGGGCTCCATCGGAACTTTGGCCATCTTTATCGGTTTAGCTATTTGCTTAATCATATTCTGGTTCAACCCCATTTTCAAACTCCCCTATTGGGATACTTTAAAAGCCAAGCGATTGCAAATGAAGCAAAACCGAGAAGCCAGCTTGGCTGAAAAAACAGTAACGCCCGTTAAAGAACGTGTAAGTGAACCACTTGTGTTGCAGCCAGCAGCGAAACCTGAAGTAACCAATAAAGAACCAAACAGTGAAGAAGAAACGTCCATAACTCAATTTGAGAAAGTTTCTCCAAGCGATTCTGCACCCTCTGTCTCTAATCCATTTGAAGAGGAACAAACCAACAACACTCTCTCACTGGATACTGATACACTTAAAGTTGAAAATGAAAAACCCGAAGGAGACTTAGAGTTAGAAGTACAACAAGCAGTCGAGGAAGAAATCACTGTTTCAAAAGGAGAAGTTGGCACTGAAGAACCTTATGACCCTTCATTAGATTTAAGAAACTATAAATTCCCACACATCAATTTATTAGAGGACCGAAAAGGGAGTGGCGTCAATATTGATAAAAATGAACTTGAAAACAACAAGGATCAAATAATTAATACGCTCAAGAGTTTCAAAATTGACATTCAAAAAATTTCTGCCACGGTAGGCCCTACTGTGACCCTTTATGAAATTGTGCCCGCGGAAGGTGTTCGGATTTCTAAAATTAGAAATTTAGAAGATGACATTGCCCTAAACCTGGCCGCATTAGGAATAAGAATTATTGCACCAATTCCGGGTAAAGGAACTATCGGTATCGAGGTGCCCAATAAAAATAAGCAAATTGTAAATATGCGCACCTTGCTGGCATCAGAGAAGTTTAAAAATACTGACGCTGCCTTGCCCATCGCCATCGGAAAACGGATTGACAACGAAAACTATATAGTTGATTTAGCAAAAATGCCTCACCTGCTTATGGCAGGTGCTACGGGTCAAGGTAAGTCGGTAGGGATAAATGCACTCTTAGTATCCTTATTGTACAAAAAACACCCTTCCCAATTAAAGTTTGTTTTAGTGGATCCTAAAAAAGTTGAACTTTCCGTTTATCGATTAATAGAAAAACATTTTTTAGCAAAACTTCCTAATGAAGAAGAGGCGATTATTACCGACACCAAAAAAGTTGTCAATACGGTGAATGCTTTATGCATTGAAATGGATGAACGTTACGAGCTTTTAAAAAATGCGGGTGCCAGAAATTTGGCCGAGTACAATGCTAAATTTATTAAGCGAAAACTTAATCCAGAAAAAGGACATAAATTTTTGCCATACATCGTTTTAGTTATAGATGAGTTCGCTGATTTAATCATGACGGCTGGTAAAGAAATTGAAACGCCCATTGCCCGTTTGGCTCAGCTTGCCCGTGCCATAGGGATTCATTTAATAGTGGCAACGCAGCGTCCTTCGGTAAACGTAATCACGGGTACGATTAAGGCCAATTTTCCAGCCCGTATGGCATTTAAAGTTTCGTCTAAGATTGACTCCCGAACCATTTTAGACACTGGTGGTGCCGACCAATTGATAGGCCGAGGAGATTTATTAATTTCAAATGGTGGCGAACTCGTAAGACTACAATGTGCTTTTGTAGATACTCCAGAAGTAGAAGCCATTGTAGAATTTATAGGAAATCAAAGAGGCTACCCTACCGCGCACGATCTGCCCGAGTATGTTGGTGCTGATGAAGAATCCACTATCCCAGGAGCCATGGACGTTAAGAATTTTGATAAGATTTTCAAGGACGCCGCTTTATTAGTGGTCACTTCTGAAAGCGGCAGTACCAGTATGCTTCAACGTAGGTTTAATTTAGGGTACAATCGTGCTGGGCGAATCATGGATCAATTAGAAGCCATCGGAATTGTCGGGCCAAGTTTAGGAAGTAAAAAACGTGAAGTGATGGTCAAAACCGAAGCCGAGCTGATGCAAGTTCTTCAAGAAGTAGGAGCACTCTAACTTAATTCTCAAAAAGCGGTCAAGGTTACTTCGAAATAAATTCATAGTTTTATTTATTGGCACACAATGAAAACGACTTCCAATAAATTTTCTTTAGCAGTACTGCTAGTTATTGCCTTGGTTTCAATTTTCACCGGCTTGTTTCAGTTAAACGATGTCACACAGAAAAAAGAATCCTTAGTCAATTGGGATGGATATGGTTACTATTTACATCTACCCTCTGTTTTAATTTATAATGATGCGCAAGACTATCAGCTCGTGCATGCAGCCGCAAGAGATTATAAAATAAATACAGGCTATCAAACGAGCGCGTTAAATGATTCAGTCGAGTATCCAGTTTACCCAATAGGGCAAGCGGTAACTTGGTTGCCATTTTTTGGAGCGGCTCATTTGATAGCTACTCAAAGTTCGTATGTAGCAGATGGTTTTTCAGCGCCTTACCAATGTGGAGTTTTTGTGTCAAGTATCTTATTTATTTTATTAGGCTTTTATTTCAATAGAAAACTACTGCTTCATTTTCTTTCAGATAAAGTCGTAGCGCTTTCTATGTTCATCATTTATTTTGGCACAAACTATTTTTATTATTCTCATTTCGAAATTTCACTCACACATGTTTACCTATATGGCTATCTGTCTTTGATGCTTTACAGCTTGTATCAATACCATAAAAAGCAAAAATCAAAATATTTGCTCATTGCGATCTTGTGTTTTTCAATTGCAGTTCTATCAAGAAATTCTGAGATTTTTTGGATTCTCATTCCTGTATTTTTAGGGTTTGTTATCAATAAAAGTTTTACAAAATCTCAATTGCTTGCTCAAAGTAAAACCGTGTTCCTCTTTATAGGTTCTGCGGTTTTGGCTTACGTAATTTTTCAACTATCCTACTACAAACTCAGTACTGGCCTATGGTTTGTTGACGGCTATCGCGACCATACTTTTAACTTTTTACATCCTAATATAAAAAACTGCCTCTTTGGGTTTTACAAAGGTTGGTTTGTTTACACGCCATTAGCTATTTTGTTCTTTATAGGGTTTTACTTTCTTTTTAAGAAAAACAAAACTTGGTTTTATTCGGTTTTTGTGTATTCATTATTGTATTTATATCTACTAATTTCTTGGGACGATTGGACCTACGGATCCACCTTTGGTTTTCGTCCTGTTGTTCAGTGTTATGCAATTTTTATTCTTCCGTTGGGCTACTGCTTGGAGTTTTTATTAGAAAAAATAAAATGGGTAAGCTTGATCATTATTGGCATTTTAGTGAGCATACAACTTTTACAAATGAATCAGTTTGTAAATTCAATTTTCTTAAAGGAAGCGTACGGTTTCAACTATTATAAAAGAGTATTCTTAAAATTGACTCCAGACCCACACGATCGAATCGTAATAGATGTGCCCACTCATGAATTCTCACTAGAACCCAACAAGATAAAAACGATTTTACAATTAGATAGTTTAGACTTTTCTTCAAATAACAATAGCCAACCGCAACAAATTTTTAAATTCTCCACTGACCAAACGATTAGATTAAATACAAGGTTAGATTATAGCTATTTTGGTGATTCGTATGGGTATTGGAATCAATCAAAAATCATTATTCAAAAAAAAGGCAATTCTAAAACACCTTACTGGACCGGATTGCGTCTACCAGAAATCATGAGAAATAAAGCTCGAGATACCATTACTTACAATCAAATAATAGAATGCGATAAAGGTGATACAATTCTTGGCAGCCTAGAACACTCCGTACCCGACAGCCTGTTTATTCATAATATTCAAGTAGATTTGATTGAAAATTGACATTCAACTTTAAATTAATTCAGTGAATATAGAAGAGTATCGCAACTTTTGTTTATCCCTACCGGCTACTTCAGAAAGCTTCCCATTTGATGAAAAAGTATTAGTCTTTAAAGTGGAGAATAAGATGTTTGCGCTTACTAATGTGGATCAGTACACGTCCATTAATTTAAAATGTGAGCCAGAACGCGCCATCGAACTTAGAGAGCAATATCCGTCGGTACGCCCTGGCTTTCATATGAGTAAAAAACATTGGAATACTATTAATTTGGATGGAAGTATATCCAACAAACTACTTGAAGAATGGATTCTGCATTCGTATGATAGGGTTGTACAAACTTTGCCTAAGAAAGTTCGTGAAGGATTAAAGGAGAAAAGTAAAACCATGAACAAACAATCCAAAAACTAAAATCGATCTACTAAGTCTTCAGTATTATCTTTACAACCACAAATGATCGCACGCTCCACAGTACAAAAAGTAATTGACACGGCAGATGTAGTGGATGTGGTTGGCAGCTTTGTAACCTTAAAAAAACGCGGGGCAAACCAAATGGGCCTTTGCCCGTTTCATAATGAAAAAACGCCCTCTTTTACAGTATCGCCTAGCAAGGGAATTTATAAATGTTTTGGTTGTGGAAAGGCCGGCAACGCTGTAACTTTTGTACAAGAGCACGAGCAACTTTCTTTTCCTGAAGCGATTAAATGGTTGGCGAAGCGTTACCATATAGAAGTAGAAGAGAAAGAAAGAACACCCGAAGAGCAACAGCAACAGAAGGAAGAAGAAAGCCTTCGAATCATCAATGAGTTTGCGGCTGATTATTTTCATACCACCCTAAAAGAGGATAGTGAAGGGAAACGAATTGGGTTTTCTTATTTTAAAGAACGTGGTTTTGAGCTAGACACCATTAATACGTTTCAACTCGGCTATTCGCCAGAGGATAGAAAGTCATTTGTAACGAAAGCCTTGGCGAAAGGTTACAACAAGGAATTACTGTTAACTGCGGGCTTGATTGGCGACCGAAACGGAGATTTATATGATAAATATAGTGGCCGAGTTATTTTCCCAATTCTAAATCAAAGTGGAAAAACGATAGGTTTTGGAGCACGAATTTTAAAAAGCAACTCCAAAGCCCCGAAGTATATTAATTCGCCTGAAAACCCTATTTACCATAAGAGTAAAACGCTATATGGAATCTATCAGGCGAAAAGAAGTATTGCCTCTCTAGACGAATGTTTCTTAGTAGAGGGTTATACAGACGTAATTTCTTTATACCAAGGCGGTGTTCAAAATGTAGTGGCCAGTAGTGGAACCTCTCTTACTGAAGGGCAACTTTTCTTATTAAAGCGATACACCAAGCATCTAACCATTCTCTATGATGGAGACGCAGCTGGAGTGAAAGCGGCACTCCGTGGAATGGATATTGCTCTCGAAGTTGGATTAAACGTGAAGCTGGTTTTACTGCCTGAAAATCATGATCCGGACTCGTTCATTCAAGAAAAAGGTGTCGATGGTTTTAAGCAGTTTGTAGCTGAAAATAAAAAAGATTTTGTTGTTTTTAAATTAGAGGCTGCTTTGAAAGAAGCGCAAGGCGACAATGTAAAAAAATCACAACTCATCAATGAAATTGCCGAGACCATTTCTAAAATTAATAAAATAGAAGAGTTTTCGAAGCAGCAAGATTACATACGACGGTGTGCTCAACTTTTGAAAATTGAAGAAGCGGGCTTAGTTGCCTTGGTCAATAAAAAAATAAGAGGGAACCTTAGTAAAAAGAAAACAGAACAAGAGCGAAAAGATCTTAAAAATCAAGAACAAGAAGCCGCTCCAGAAGTTGTACCAGAAGAAGACACAGCCCTTTCCTTAACGCAAAAAGATTATAAGCAAGAGCAGGGATTGGTCAAAGTATTGATGCAGTACGGCAATCGAGAATATGATGAAAGCACGAGTGTAGCGGATTTTATTTTTAACCTAGTTCAAGCTGATGATTTCATCAATACGAAGTGGCAAAAACTGTTTGAACTTTATAAAAGTATGTATGAAGAAAGTTTGCAATTTCCTGAGCTAAAAAGTTTTACTCATGCGCCTGAGGACGTAATAAGCCAAGCGGCCATTGAGGCAATTCAGATTGACCTTGATTTTGAACCGAGCGAGAATTGGAAAAAAATTCATCAAATTGATATCCCAACTCGGGAAGAAACATTTTATGAAGACGTAGAAAAAACGGTAGATTATTTTTACCTGCGAAAAATAAAAAGCATATATAAAGATCACATCGAAGAACTCAAGGACTTCACTCCCGAAGAAAATGCCGAAGACATACACATCACGCAGCAAACTATTTTAGAAATAAAAAAGCGAGAACGAGAAATATTAAAAAAGTGGAAGATTGCTAGCATAGGTTAAAACCCAATTCCCACATGTACTTGCACTCGTTGATTTCTCCATTTAGATTCGTCGCCTAATTCATTTACATTGTTGATGCTTGTAATAAACCGACCGCCAATATTAAACTTTGGAATCGGACCCACTTTACCAATATTGAGCCAAACTCCGGCAACTGCTGAGAGCTCCCCTTCACTAAAAATAGTCCGCCCAGATTCTATCAAATCATCTTTGTCAACCTCACTTAACCGACTAGTATATTGCGGACCCGCTTGGAGCCAAAGTACTTGATTCAGTTTGTAATTGAGCAAAACAGGAATTGAAAAATTATGAAATCGAAATTTACCCGTGGCCACGCTATCCTTCCCCGCTTGAAAATATTGGCTATACAAACCTCCTAAGCTTGTATCACTCACGGCAGTATTCACACTCCATAAGCCCTCAATTTGTATCCCAAGCTTGCGACCGTTTACAGCTAAAAACAAACCCGCCATCATATTGGTGCTGTACGAATCTAGCCATTCCTCTCCTACTACTTTATTAAAATTGGCTCCGGCTTTAGCCCCTACTAAAATATCATAGCCATAAGGCTGAGTGTCATCGTTTCGCTGAGCGCTAGTAGTAAAACTTACGCTGACTAAGCAAAAAAGCAAAGCGTATAATTTATAATTCATTGGTATTGATTTTAGGTGAAGATACTCATTTTTCTAAATTATAAAATATCAGAATTTGACGAGAAATTTATAGGATTCCTTTCTAGAGCAGTATGAAAGTGAGTGAAACAAAAAAGAAGCTTTCCATTTAGAAAGCTTCTTCAGTGCCCGAGACTAGACTCGAACTAGCAAGCGCAATAATAGCGCACTACGACCTCAACGTAGCGTGTCTACCAATTTCACCACCCGGGCAATTGTGAGAAGCAAATTTACTTAAATTTTATTGAGAACAATTCTAAAAGTAGTTCCTTTTCCTAGTTCACTAGTTCTTACAGAAATCTCACCTCTGTGATACTCTTTTATAATTCTTCGCGATAATGAAAGACCTAATCCCCAACCTCTTTTTTTCGTAGAAAACCCCGGTCGAAAAACGGACTCCCATTTTCCTTTTGGAATTCCCTTACCAGTATCGACCACATCAATCAATACACGGTTCTCATTTTCACTAAGTGCTAAATGAATGTGTCCATTACCTTCTAGTGAATCAATAGCATTCCGAATTAAATTTTCTATAACCCATTCAAATAAAGGCTTGCTCATTTCAATAGGAGCCTGACTGGCATAGCTTATATCTAAATCAATTTGTACTCTTTTGGGTGCTCGCAACTTCATGTAAGCCACTATGTTTTTGAGCACCTCCTCAATATTTTCAACTTGTAAGGTGGGCTGACTACCAATTTTTGAAAAACGATTGGCAATCGTTTGAAGGCGATCAACATCCTTTTCCATTTCCGTAGTGATCATTTTATCACCGCCTTGATCTTTGAGAAGTTGTAACCAACCGAGAAGTGAAGTAAGTGGTGTTCCAAGTTGATGCGCTGTTTCTTTACTCATCCCCACCCAAACTTTATCCTGAATATAACGATTACTATTATTTAAAAAATAAATAAGCAACAATACAAAGAGAAACAAGACTCCTAACACACCATAAGGAAACATCCGAAGATTTTTGGTAAGAGCAGACTCTCCATAGTACACAAACTGCGGATTAGTAGCATCCATAATCACCGCAACCTTGTGCTGTTTTTCTTTATATTCTTTGAGTCGCTTTTGTAAAAAAACTATCTGAGTTACTGAATCAGTTTCTCCGACGAGTTCTGAATGATTGACCTCACTAATCACTTGGTCTTTGCTGTCGGTAATAATTAAAGGAACGGTGGTATTTCGATTTATAATTTCAATAGCTAAATCCAAATCCGGATCAAGAGCACTTTTGCCAGCCGTTTCTAAAGCTTTCGCAACAACCTCTACTTTTTTTACTTCTTCTGCAGCTAGCTTGTCACTAAGTTTATTTGCATAATACATTGAGTAAACCGAAATCGCTACTGCAATCAGTACAAAAAAACTTCGCCAATTTAAAAATCGTTGTATCAAAACTGAAAAGTAAATGTATAAAAAAAGCCACTACAATTCTGTAGTGGCTCAGTATTTAAATCAAATATAATTATCTTACCAGAAACTTCACCTGTGCGTTTCCTTCAGAGTTATGAACTTCTAAAAAGTACATTCCAACTGCCAAATTAGGCATGGCAATCATCTGCTTAGAACTTCCTCCTAAAACATGCAAATTTCCTTGCGCCACTTTACGCCCGCTCAGTTCTCTCACTTGATATTTCATATCTCTTTCTTTGGATGAGCTGATAAGTAAATTCAAGTTTGTGCTAACGTCCCCTAAAATGATTAAGTCTAAGTCTTCTTTGGTCCAACTGGTCACAGCAGTCGCTCCTTCCGTAATGTTCACATCATCAATCGTCCATTCATCTGCTGTACCCGAGGCAGAAGAAACATATTTAAATGCCAAATGAAAATTTGAAGATTTATAAGTGCTTAAATCGATAGGGCTAAACTTTCTCCAGGTAGTATCCAATGCACTCCAATTGGGTATTTGAATAGCCGTCCAATTGGCAGCAGCAGGGCTACCCGTACCACTATAATCGCCAGACACTAAAAGCTCTTTTGTGTTGGTTCCTGAAAAACGAATCTTACTAAAAAACTCGAGTAACGGCATGGACATCGCACTCAAATCCAAAGGCGGAGAAATTAACCAATCTTCATTATCAAAGGTTGTCATGGGGCCTGTTCCTCCATTCATTCTGACAGCGTTCGTGTCACCATTTCCAAAAGTAGTGCAGCGCCAATTTTGACCACCCACTTCTGAATAAGCTGAAAAGACTCCAAAGTTTGGATCATTACAAATAGTGAACGTTTCATTCAAACTCGTAACCGCTGCAGGTGCTGTTGTATTTTCAGTTTTAAAATTCCAAACTGTACTATCTGAAATCCCTCCAAACGGACCATTGTTGGTTTGTAAAATATTCGCATCCACCAATACAATATAATCCGTGTTTGAGGCCAAAGTCACACCACTTATTGTAGCCGTTGCACCGCTGAACGAAAAATTGTTGACAGGTATTGATACCGAAGTAGCATTCGTGACGTTTACTAATGTTGCCACGCCACCATTGTTCAACATCATAATTTGATTATCAATCGTGAGTGTTAAAGCCGTTGTGTTAACGGGAACATTTGTAGCATTATCAGCAGGTGTTGTACTTAACAATACAGGAGGCAATGGACCACCACTTGTTGTAACGGTCATTGAAAAATCATCAATAGCCAACCCATCTTCTGTACCAGAGATATCGCCATCGCGCCATCTAAAATAGACGGTACTTGCATTAGCTACTTGTGCCGTTATCGTACTAGATAAACTAGTTTGATTTGCTGCCAAATTTCCATCAAGGGATCCTTGATGAACCGGCGTAGGAGAATAAAAATGTAAAGCGTTTACACTAACCCAAGTAGCTGCCGAGTCATCTATAGAGGTAGCATTCAGAGAATATTCAAATACCAAGGTATCCACTAAGGGAAGAGAATCTCCCGTGCGCCATTGTTCACCAACGTATGAAATATTCATTTGAGTAATCGTATTACTTGTATTATTTGTAAAGCCGAAACCTAAGGTAGGGCGAACCGATCCCGAACCTACCGAACCGAAAGCACGTTCTTGCGAATTAGCAGCACCAAAGCTACGAGCATCGCCTGCGCCGGAACTTCCAGTCCCAGCCCGGTAAAACCCATTGGCACTGCTTCCAGAACCTGCCTCTTCCAATCCCCAACCTGAAGGAAATGTGTTGAGCATATTGCCCGACCCATTATCCAATGAGCCAGCATTGAAGTTTTGAGTCGCGGTTGCACCCGTTAAATTAAAAGGAGTTTGAGCAAAGGCTACGGAACTCAAGATTACTAAAAGTGATAGGAGTTTTATTTTTTTCATATTATAAAAGTATTTTAAAAAGTTTTTTAAATTAAGGGGTTACGTCTGTCAATCTTCTTATAGAAAAACGATCTGCACTTTTGATGCTATAAAGAAAGCCTGTTAAATTTTTTGTTTGACCAATCGTAATTGGAGTGTTCTTAAAAGCTGCATAAAACTGAGTATACATGGGAAAATCAGAGGTGGTACTCCCATCGTTCAATTGAACAGTTCCTTGGTACGTAGGATTTTCCCTTGATACAAAAGTTGCATTTTGAATGGTCACCAAAGTACTTTCCCAGTCTTCAAAGTTGGTTATAATTTCAGCAATCGTGGCAATTCTTGGCGTCACAGTTCCTGTTCCTAATTTTTGCACATCTGAAGCTTTTACCTGATCACCAATTTGTAATAATCTACCAAACTCACTTATTTTCTGACCACCCACTATGATTTCAAGACTGTCGCCCATAGCCCATGGATTGTCTTCCGACGTAGCAAAGCGAACTACGATCCCTCTGTCTCCATCTTGAATTACCATGTTTTTAGAAGTAATATTATTTCCAAAGTCATCGCTCGGGTCACTAATCACTACCCCACGAATTCTAGTGCCGCTCAGCGTAACATCGGTGCCTGTATACATGTTTCGCAAATCGGCAATGCGCGCAATCGTATCAGTAGATTGTCCAAATGGGCAACGTTCTTGATCAAAATTTACGTCTTGCGGATTACGAATTATTATCTGCGCATCATCATTAAAACGGGAGTAGATTCCTACTAAAGAACCAGCACCATCAGGCATTGGTACTTCTCTAAAATTTGAATAATTACTATTTCTAAGAATAATTGCATCTTCAAGACAATCTACAATAGTGCGGTTTACACCAGAGGTATTGGTTACATCTGGATTGTCCCCAAAATTTTCACCACGATCAATATCAATTACCTGCACCCGTTCAAATTTGACTAACATACCGAGCATGTCTTGACTTAATGCTAAGGAGTTTAAATCACCAACTGTTACGACTTTGGGTTCCACCACATTAGGATAAGATGCCTTAATCACGTGTTCTGTTATAAGTGCTCTAGGCAAATCCGCTAAGTTTTTATCTGCATCTTCACCATAACCTAACTGAATAAAATCGCCATATTCACCAAGTGACATCCCTTTACATTTGATATACACCTTTCGCCCAACTGGAAATTCAGTGTAAAGATTATTCTGATTGATTTTAATTGGTAAAGCCGCCGTGCTATCTTGAATGATGATTTGTTTGTAAAAATTGCCCGTCTCATCACTGGCCGTTACGATTCCTGATATAGTATAGTCTTCAGTAATTGCCGACGTTCCCCCAGTACCTAGATTGTACATGGCTTTCAAATCTTTGATTGTCATGTTAACCGGTAAATTAGGGTCATAGTCACCCGCATAAGGTGGTGGATCGAATTTCTTTTTTACACACGAGCCAAGGCCGATGGTTACAGTAAGAATTATAAGTAAAATTGTTTTTATGTTTTTCATTAGAATAAATTAAAATGTAAATGCAATGTTTAAAAAATATTGTGCGCCAAAAGCATAGGCTCTTCTGTTTCCAAAAGCCGGAATATAATCATCTCGCACAGTTCCTAATCTTAGATTTTCGAAACCATACAACACTATATCGTCCTTGTTTAAAATATTTGACAAGCCAAGGTTGACGAATAAATACATACTATTACTCGCTTTCTTGAAATATTTTTTAAGCTTAAATGATTTCCCGGCAAAAGCTCCCAAAGTTATATAAGCAGGGACTTCTTCTTGCTGTATTAAGGTATTGTAAACGTCTCTATCAAGAGTTTCAAGTCCTTCTAATGATTTGGCGCTTGGTGCAATGTCAAGCCATTTTCCCGACATATAATTTAAGGTGAGTGACCCAAACCAATACTTTGGTGAACGATAAAATAGATTTGCCTGGAAGGAAGTTTGCGGTCCTTTTGCCACATGATAGTTGGCAATGAAAGCCGTATCATAATCAGAAAATATCTTCTGAGTAGCCGCCAGCAAAGTATCATTATCATCATACTCGGTATAGCTTGCATTGCTCGTAAAAAATGCTTGACCGATATTAGCCGCCAAGTTCAAACTTAATGCCGGAGATAATTTTATTTCTGACCCGATTTCAATACCCGTTGATCTTCGGTTAATACCACGAAGAACCATATTCGTAAACGACCGATTATCATCATGGAAATATCGTCTTACATCAGAAGCTCCTTTAACCTCGGTTACATAGCCACTGATTCTAGTCTTAAAATTGGGTGATCGCAATAAATAACCGACTTCTGCTGATCGAATACGCTCAACAGAGGGACGCTCAATCGTTTGGTTTCGAGTTCTTCCCGATATAAAAACATCATCGGCAAAAGGTGCTCTTGTTCCTATTGCTCCATTTGCGTAAATGTAATTCCTTCCATTAATTTTCAAGGTTACCCCCGCTTTTGAACGATAGGTATTAAGGTTAATTTTTTCAGATTCTCCAAACGAATTCGTTGGATACAAACCTGATTTATACTTCCCATCTCGATACATTTGATTATTCCCTACTTCATGGGCCACAAAGAAATCTACCCGGTTATATTTAAAAACGGCCTGTGTAAAAAAGCTTGCATTTTGAATATGCATATCATAGTTATATCCATAACGGTCTCCTACTGTTTTTCTTTCATTCGGGTTATTTAAATCCAATTGTATAAAATCTGGACTAGAACTAAACTGACTTTCTCGCTCAGCAAATTGATTGATATTTAAAAAATAATTGGCGCCCAACAAATCTTCGACTCGACGATAGTTTTGAGTGTTTTGATTTTGAAAAACACCACCGGCATAAAAAGTGACGTGATCATTCACAACATGTTGCATATTCACGTTCGCACTTACGGTTCTTTTTTGACGAACGTCCGCACCTAAAATATAAGCTGCTCGGCCATCACCATTTCGTTTATTAAACTCATTCGCTTCATAGAGTCTATCCCAACGAACTTGTAAGAAATTCTCAGGATTCGCTTTTATTTTTTCAGTCAATTCATCAGCCACTACAGAATTACCCCTCACAATTTCTTCCCAAGAAGGCAGATATCGATAGTAGTCTGGGCGAGGGTCAGGCGCGTTGTACCAATCTAAGGTTGTGGTGGACTCTTCACCACTTTGATAACTTACCGCAGCATTTATTAAAGTACGATCCGAAACTTGCCACTTGTCTGATAAAATGAACATGGGACGGTTCGAGTTAAAAACTCTTGAATTTCTAATTTCTCCATTTTGATAACCCCAATACGGATTGTAAAAATTAGTTCCGGCTAGGTCAAAAACTTCTTGAGTCGCAGGACCATTTTTTCCTCTTTTTAATGGCGCGCCCACGGCCAGTAAACTTATGTCGTGTTTTTTATACTTTTTTTCTACTGCTGCAAAAAAACCAAGTGCATCGTAAAATGTTCCTTTTACCACACCTTGATTCGCCCATCTTCTAGACAAGGAAAACGAATAGGCCCATCCTTTTTTATTCAAGCCAGAAGAATGGGTAAGCATCATTCGGTTTCTATAATTTCGGTTAGTACTTGCATAGGATATTCTGGTTTGCGTGCGTTGCGCACTGGCTGAAGCATCAATATAAGAATTCAAGCCATAACCTCCAAAACCATAACTGAGCGGCTGCGCACCGAGCAAAAGCGTGCGCCCGCGAAATACATCATTCAAACCAGAATAGGTGTTGTAAGAAACTCGACCTGTTTCCATGTCATTCATAGGTATTCCATTTAAGAATTGAACGTGTTGATCACTTTCTAATCCTCGCAAGCTAAAGAAATATTGTCCCCAACCAAAAGTAGCCGCACTCAAAAAAGGATCACGCGCAGCATTTAAAACGCTTGATACATTTTGACTCCCGGAAACTCCATCATCGCCAACAGCACCGTCAGCCATTCCGTTGGCAGCAATGTCATTTAAGAAAACATCGGTAACACCTTTTACATCAAATTCTAAAGTAGGTATAGTTGTATTTCCTTCTTTAACCGTAAAGCTGACTTTATTTTCATCAAAACCATCCGTAGTAATGATTGCTTCAAAGGTCCCTGTTTTTTTACTTACGAAACTAAATTTACCGTTTACGTCTGTGCTCGTCACGATTCGCAATTCATTAATTGTAATAGTGGCTTCTTCGATGGGCTCTTTAGTTTGTTTATTAATTATCAGCCCCTGCACCAAATTATTAGTTTGCGCGAAAGAGAGAGAACTAATCAACAACAGAAAAATCGAGAGAAGGATTTTTGAGATATTTTTCATAAATAGATTGCAAAAGTAAAAATTTCAAGCATTCATAGTATGAAGAAATTGTTGCCAATTAGAAATGTGGATAAAAGTTAAAAACCTTAACTTGTAAGATAACAATTAAATAATTTTAGTTAATCGTTAGATTTATTTTCTTTGCAGCATGCGAAAAATCCTTATTTTATTTTCATTTGTATTCTTAGTATCAGCCGCAAATGCTCAGCAATACACGATTGTAGGCTTTTACAATTTAGAGAATCTTTTTGATACGGAGGATCACCCGACCAAGCGCGATGAAGATTTTACGCCAGATGGCAAAAATGCGAACACGGAAGAAGTATTTCGGAAAAAACTAAAAAACTTAGCCCATGTAATTTCGCTTATGGGAATTGATAAAAATTCAGATGGCCCCGCTCTCTTAGGAGTGGCAGAAGTAGAAAATAGATTTGTACTGCAAGAACTAGTCAAACAAAAAAAAATTGCCTCTCGTAATTATAAAATTGTCCACTTTGAGTCTCCAGATTTGAGAGGCATTGATGTAGGTTTATTGTACAATCCTAAATATTTCAGAGTATTATCTGCCGAATCTTTACCTGTTTCCTTAGCAAGACTGGGCGACACCTACCCCACTAGAGATGTGCTTTGGGTGAAAGGAAAGTTACGCGGCGAAACTGTTCATGTATTTGTAAACCACTGGCCGTCACGGCGAGGAGGCGAAGCCGCTACCAGAGAAAAAAGAAAAGAAGCGGCTCGCGTATGTAAGCGCATGATAGATTCATTAAAACAAACAGACCCGAATATCAAAGCAATCGTAATGGGCGACTTAAACGATGATCCCATTAATGCCTCAGTCACTGAAGTGTTACAAGCTACTGGAAAAATTAAGAAACTAAGTCCAAGAAAAATGTATAACCCTTGGATGAAATATTTTAAACAAGGCATCGGAACAATCGCTTGGCAAGACGCTTGGGGATTGTTTGATCAAATTATTTTAAGCCCGAATTGGGTTGACAAAAAAGAAAAAGGACTAAAGTACTCCCATGCCGAAGTATTTAACCGTAGTTTTTTAATTCAAAAAACTGGAAAGTACAAAGGATACCCTATGAGAAGTTTTACTTGGGGCAAATGGAATGATGGCTATAGCGATCATTTTCCTACTATGATTTATTTCAAGTAATAACTGTAACCATAAAATAAAAAAAGAGCTAGCCTAAAAAGGCTAGCTCCGTTGATTTGTATTATTAAAAACTCAGTTAGTAGACAGAAAACTTGACAGTTTCTTTTCCAACATCAGTATTCATCTTTAAGAAATATATCCCAGCTGCTAGTTCTTGTACATTTAATATCCCGTGATTTCTTCCTTCCTTTCCACGCACAGTTTCTTTGATAATTACTTGACCGCTTGCACTAGTCACCGTAACGTCCATTGCAGAACTAGGCTCAATCAAACTATACGAATAATGCAATTCATCCTGCACAGGATTTGGAAAAATAGATAAACTAGTTGCTTCTTTCATTAAGTCATCAACTGTTTTACCTTCTTCCTGACCTTCGGCAGCTGGTGCAGAATTACTAATTTGTAATCTATAATCCTCAACTTCTCCATGACTAAAGGTTTCACACGCAGAAGGGTAGGAACCATACTTCATTGATAAGCGCATTCGTGTATATCCAGTACTTGCCGTTGTTGGAATTGTAAAATTTCTAGCATAATTACCGGCACCTGTCGTATAGGCTGACCAAGCAATTTCACCCGCGTCGGTAAAATCTCCATCATTGTTATAGTCAATAAATAATCTCCAATAAGCAGGATAAGTTGATGCGCCGAAACCTCCAGAATAATAGAACCAGTAAGAATTGCCTGGTTTCACGCTAGCTCCAGTTGAAATTCCATTGTAATATCCTCCATCAGCCCCTGACGTTCTAGTAAAGGTTTGCAACTTTGCATAATCAATATGTAAATAGTACGAACTGTTTGCTTTAGAAGCACAAGGAACAGCACGATAAGCTGAAGTTTTAAACCCGCCAAAACTGGTAGAGCTACATTTAGCTCTCACTCTATATCTCCACTTACCGGCAGACAATCCTGTCACAACATAATTGGTAACCGTGGTTGCAGAAAGTACAGTAGTCCATGCAGAACTTCCTAGTTTATTTTTTTGCAAAAGATAATTTTGAGCTCCGCTCACTGAGCCCCAATATACTCTGGTTTGACCTGGTGATGTACCATTGAAAGTCGAGAAACAATAGCTTGGCGCAGCACAAGCCGAAGTGGTAGTAAAATTAAGTGTACTAGAAAATGCACCATAAATACCAGAACAATACGGTCGAATTTGCCAGTTATATACGGTCCCAGAACTGAGCCCTGTAAGTACTTTATTTGTTGTGGTAGTCCAACCTGCATAAGACCAAGAACTAGCAGAAGATGTTTTGTAGCGAACTTGATAATAAGTGGCCCCTGAAGATGCTGTCCAGTTTGTTTTTGCAGAATTCGCGGTGATTGTATTTACATATCGACCTGAAGGAGGGTTACACGCCGTAGTGTTCGTAATGGTTGTTTCCCATAAACCTCTACCATAAGTAGCCACTCGCAATTTATTAGAAGATTGTTGAATCTCCACTTCATTCACCGCCACTAATGGCAAACCTGTAGCCGCTTGTGTCCATGTAGTATTTGAGTTATTTCTTGTGTAAACTCCTAGATTCATTCCTACGAAAAGCGTTTCGTTCGCATCATTGTCCACCGCAATAGAGCGAGCGGCAATGTTAGGCAAACCAGAAGAAATTGTTGTCCAACTTGATCCTCCATTGGTCGAAACTTTTACATTGTTTGAACTACTCGTTGTGGTAATATATACTTTATTCGGGTTAGATGCACTTACTGCTATAGAGGAAATTGATCCTCCACCAGAAGAATAGGTACTCCAACTCGAACCATCATTTGATGTTCTATATAGATTGCTTCCTCTGCTGGCGTAAATATAATTTGCGTTAGAGGGCGCTACAGTTAAACAGGTAACCTTCTGTCCGGCAGGAATTGTATTTCCCGAAATTTTAGTCCATGAGCTACCATAATTTGTAGACTTATAGACTCCTTGCCAGCCTCCGTAAACAGTATTTTGAACAGTAGGGTGAGCTGCTAATGGTGTGACCCAGTTCCCGCTATTTGGCTTACTTAAATTTGACCGACTTGAACCACCGTTAGTTGTTTTATAAATCGTGCCATACTGGCTAGTGCCTATCGCATAGTTTGCATTTGTAGGGCTGATGATACAGTCCATTCCATCTGCTCCTAGCCAATCAAACCACTGACCACTGCTCTGTCTCATAGAAGTTCCATTATCCTGAGCACCACCACATACCACATTGGAACTAGTTTTCGAATTCGCAATTCTATAAAATTGTCTAATACCTAAACCAGAAGACATGTCTGTCCAGTCGTTACCATTGTTGGTGCTTTTATAAACTCCACCGTCACTGCACGAGTAAATTGTATTATTGACCCATTCCAAACCATGAACATCGGCATGGTTATACCCAGTAGAATTTGGATAGGACCAGATAGTTTCTGCTACAAAAGAAGTCCCACCATTCGTAGACTTCCAACAAATAATACCTGCAATATGAACTTCATTAATATTAGTACGATTAACACAAATTGCCATATCATGATTGGCTTGACCTCGTGTGTCTACGCCATTTGTGTTGTATCCAAAATAGTTATTTCCCGTAGCGCTACCGGTTACTCTTGTAGTAAAAGAAGCACCATTATTTGTTGACCGATAAAGTCTACCAAAAATATTTCCACTGGCTTGCACCATATAAACGTAATTACCATTAGCTGGTGAAACCGCTAACATTCTGCGTCCAGAACCCACAAGTCCAGTAGTAATATTTGTCCAGCTTTGACCATTATTTGTAGAACGACAATACACACTTGTACCACAAGCGTAGACATAGTTTACATTATTAGGCTTAAATTCAATATCCTCAAAACTACCTGTTTTCTCTTGCGTCCAGGTCGTACCAGAATTTGTAGAACGCCAGATTCCGTTTCCTGCAGCAACTAATACAGTGGCTGGAGCAGTAGGATGTATTAATACTTTTTTAGAATTGCTAGGACCTGAGCCAGTAGCGACCCATGTACTTCCCCCATTGGTAGACCGAATGATTCCACCTCCACGCAAACAAGCATAGACATAATTTTGATTAGAAGGCGCTATCTCAACGTCAAACGTTTTCATCCAAGCGGCATTTTGATTAGAAATCATGGGACTCCAAGTTGAACCGCCGTTTAAGGATCTCCATATTCCACCACCATCAGAGGCTGCGAAAACTCTATTTACATTACTTGGGTGCACCGCCACACCCCTTACACGCCCTACGCCAGGATTCCAACCTGAAGTATAATTCCAATTGTTAGGCCCCAGTTCTGTCCATGCTGCTCTTTGAGCACTTTTAGGTGATTGCATTGTTTTTACTGCACTTTCGTATTTTTTATTTTCTTGATCCAAAGAAATAAAATAACCATCATCAGTTAGGTGAAACTGTTGCTCATACAGCCAGCGTTGATATTGTTTATGCCCCGTTCCTCTACCAGTGCCTACTTTATCAAAATAAGCATCTGCCAAAGTTTCTATTTGCTCAAGCTTCAGATCGGTACGCTCCATCAATTCGAAAATATTGAGGTCGACTTGTTGTGCCGATGCCCTTTGAGTACAAAGTGTTACGGTAAAAATAATAGAAGTGAAAGCAATTACTTTGAAGAAATTAAATCGTTTTGTCATAATAAGAATAGTTTTTGTTAATCTAAAGGTAACCTAAAAACCTCTAATTTAACATTTAATTAGAATTTGGCAAATACATGAAATACTTTCTATACCATATATCAATGATAATCAACTATATATAAAAATAATAAATTAATAGTGAATGAGAATTTGGCTTGTAAATAAATAAAGGACCTCTAGAAATAGAAGCCCTTTTTGAAATAGTACTAAAACTCTAATTACTTAATCAATTCATAACTACGCTTTACAAAATTAGTAAGCTCTTCGCCGTGCAATAAATTCTGCGAAAGCTTTGCTAAATCCAATGCCTGTGAAATTAAGTGTTTTTGTTTTTTCTCTTTAACATGTAAGATATTAGATACTAAAGGGTGATTCGTATTCACCACCACTTGATACATATCCGGCATATTGCCCATACCCATCATACCGCCACCACCCATGGCACTCATTTCTTTCATGCGGCGCATAAACTCAGGTACGGTAATCATAAACGGATCATCTGTTTCGGACATTGCCTCAAGCTGAACCGTATAGTTTTTATCATTAATTGTGTCTTCCAGTAAAGGCTTCAAAATTTCTTTTTCCTCATCAGAAAGTTTACTTTCAATATCCTCGTTTTTCTTTATCAAATTATCAATATGACCGGCATCTACTCTCGTAAACTTAATTTTTGCCTCACTATTTTCCTGTTCTAACTTTTGAATCAAATGTGGAGCAATTGGAGTGTCAAATAATATTACTTCATAATCCTTTGCTTTTGCACTTTCTATAAAAGAATGTTGCGCTTCTGCATTAGCTGTATATAACATTACATGATTGCCATCTTTGTCTGTTTGAAAATCTTTTGTCTTCGCAACCAATTCTTCTAAAGTGAAATACTCATTATTGACCGTAGGAAGCAAAGCAAACGCTTTGGCTTTGTCATAGAATTTATCTTCTGTCATCATCCCGTATTCAATAATCACCTTGATTTCATTCCATTTGGCTTCAAAATCTTTTCGATCTTTTTTAAATAATGAACTCAGTTTATCCGCAACCTTTTTAGTAATATGTCCGGCAATTTTCTTTACCGCTCCATCGGCTTGCAAATAGGAACGCGATACGTTCAACGGAATATCAGGTGAGTCAATTACACCTTTTAGCATTTGCAAAAAGTCAGGAACAATCCCTTCTACATTATCAGTAACAAAGACTTGGTTTTGGTACAGTTGAATACGATCCTTCTGAACCTCCATATTCGGTTTCAATTTGGGGAAGAATAATATTCCAGTAAGGTTAAAAGGATAATCAACATTCAAATGGATATGAAACAACGATTCTTCAAATTGCATTGGATACAACTCTCGATAAAAAGCATCATAATCTTCTTCTTTCAGATCGCTTGGTGGTTTAGTCCAAGCCGGGCTTGTATTATTAATAATATTGTCAACCGTAATTTGCTTGTGTGGCTCAGTAGTTTCTTTACCCTCTTTATCTGTTGTCGTTTTAGGTTCAAAGTCAGGATCACTAACTTCCTTAGTCCCAAACTTAATTGGCACTTGATTAAAGCGGTTATACTTGGTAAGTAGCTCATTAATCTTATGCTCTTGTAAAAAATCTAAAGAATCTTCAGCTATATGTAATATTACTTCTGTCCCTCGATCTTCTTTATCATGTTCCTCAATAGAATATTCGGGTGAACCATCACAAATCCAATGAGCCGCTTTTTCTTCTTTGTATGATTTTGTAATAATTTCTACTTTGTCAGCAACCATAAAAGCTGAATAAAATCCCAAACCAAAATGACCAATGACACCCAGGTCATTCTTCTCTCCCGAAGCTTCGGGATTATATTTATCTAAGAATTCTTCAGCCCCAGAAAAAGCAATTTGATTAATATATTTCTCAACCTCCTCGGCTGTCATACCAAGCCCTTGATCCTTGATATGAAGCGTCTTTTTGTCACTGTCAATACGTACCTCTATTTGTGGATTACCATAATCTACCTTGGCTTCTCCAATTGCTACAAGGTGTTTCAACTTTGTTGTAGCATCAGTAGCATTAGAAATCAACTCTCTGAGAAATATCTCATGGTCGGAGTATAAAAATTTCTTTATTAAAGGGAAAATATTCTCTACTGATACATTTATATTTCCTGTACTCATATTACTTGTAATTTGACTATAGTATATCAAAATGAGTACCAAACGGATTTTTGTGACATGATGGCATATAGGATTCTATATTATATTTGAGAATAGTATGACCAGAGCAATAAATTATAAGGTGGGAATTACACAGATTATATTGATCCTGCTCTTTGTATCCAACTTCAAAACAACGCTAGTATTAGGAAAAGGTAAAGGAGACAAACAAATTAAAATTAGTGCCTTAAATTATTATTCGGATCGATATGCTAATTCAGATAAATATTTATTGGACAACTTTGCCTTAGGTTTAGAATATGAATATGGCTTGTCCAACAATATTTCAGTGCTCTTACCAGTCCAGCTGAGTTATCAGAATCAATTCATTTATTTCGCACCCAGAATAAAAATATTTCGAAAGAAAATAATTCCTGTAAACCCTAGTTTTGATATAGCAATAGTCTACAATAATGGAAGCCAAGAAGTATGCGACTACCTCGGCCCAAACCGTTATAGAATTTCTGACATTAAACGCAATAGATTGGGTCCTTTTCTAGGGTTTTCTCTTAATTCAAAAATCTCAGGAACAATTAGCTTCACGTTACAAGCAAGTTTGGGCACATATTTAATTGACGAATCAAGAAAATATGATGGACCGTCTTGTGGAGAGGACTTCTTAAAAGAAGTAATTCCAAGATCTATGTTTGGTCTGTCGATTGCCTATGATATTACCAAAATGAAGAACGAGAAATAGTAAATACTGATAAGAATACCAGTAAGCATAAAAAATCAACAAGTATCAGAATAAAAGCCTATCACGCTAAGCATAGCGTGTCCTAAAAAAGATCGCGGCTATCAAACCTTACTATAATAGCGCGGCTTGCCGGATGTATAATTCAAGTAATAGTAAATAAAAACAGACTGCCTTTGCGATCGGGTATTATAATAAGGTGGCGGCTACCATATTTTATCATGCCAATGGCGTGGCTCACAGATAAAAAATTAAAGACTAAAAAAACAAAAAGCCCCAATCGCTTTTGCAATAAGGGCTTTCTTATAACCAAAAACCCTGAGCAAAAATGCTCAGGGTCTATAATAAGGTGGCGGCTACCTACTCTCCCAGGATAAATCCAAGTACCATCGGCCATAAGGGGCTTAACTTCTCTGTTCGGAATGGGAAGAGGTGAACACCCTTGGTAAAACCACCGTGTTTCTTTGACTGCACAATATGCAGTCCAATAAGATTGACATAAAGGAAAAACAATAAAATAATTTTAGAACAATACAATTGATATGCAATAATTGTATTTTTTCTCACTAGGAGAAAAATAAAAATAAAAGCTTACGGGCAATTAGTACTACTCGGCTTTGTTGTTACCAACTTTACACCTATAGCCTATCAACGTCGTAGTCTTCGACAACCCTTAAAAATATACTCATCTTGAAGAAGGTTTCGTGCTTAGATGCTTTCAGCGCTTATCCTGTCCATGCTTAGCTACTCAGCACTGCACCTGGCGGCACAACTGATACACCAGCGGCATGTACGACTCGGTCCTCTCGTACTAAAGTCATGTCTTCTCAATATATTAACGCCCACCACAGATAGAGACCGAACTGTCTTACGACGTTCTGAACCCAGTTCGCGTGCCACTTTAATGGGCGAACAGCCCAACCCTTGGGACCTTCTCCAGCCCCAGGATGTGACGAACCGACATCGAGGTGCCAAACCTCCCCGTCGATATGAGCTCTTGGGGGAGATCAGCCTGTTATCCCCGGAGTACCTTTTATCCTTTGAGCGATGGCCCTTCCATGCGGAACCACCGGATCACTTTAGCCTGCTTTCGCACCTGCTCGACATGTACGTCTCACAGTCAAGCGCCCTTATACTAATACGCTCTGCGCATGATTACCAACCATGCTG
>Ga0209185_1000025_pt1:0-207500 | contig 290108 bp, 239 predicted proteins | sample SidtaG_2_FD_187425 | JGI IMG/M metagenome (GOLD analysis project Ga0209185, IMG submission 187425) | Marine algal microbial communities from Sidmouth, United Kingdom - Sidmouth_Asex2 metaG (SPAdes) (version 2) | ecosystem: Host-associated > Algae > Red algae > Unclassified | place... | reverse complement strand
TTGTTCTGAATCATTGTACTCAGCTTATATTTACGAGATGAAGAAAACCTTACTTTATGGCTTAGGAATGTTATTATCCTTTGCCTCATCTGCGCAAGGTATAACTAATATGGAAAAAGCACCTACTACTCGCAAGTCTACCATTCAGGATAATTATCACGGACCGTCTATTTCAGACCCCTATCGATGGTTAGAGGATGATCACTCCGAAGAGACTAAAACATGGGTAAATAAACAGAATAATTATACCGAACAATTCCTTAGAAAAATTCCTTTCCGGGATCAAGTACGAGCTGACCTAACCGAGCTATGGAATTATGAGAAAAACAGTAATCCTTTTAAGAAAGGAGATTTTTACTTCTTCTTTAAGAATGACGGTTTACAAAACCAATCAGTACTATACTACAAGAAGGGGTTAAACGGTAGCCCTACCGTTTTTATTAACCCAAATGAACTTGACGAAAGCGGCACGTCGGCCCTAGGGGGCCTTTCTTTTAATAAGGATAACACACTTTGCGCTTATTCCGTATCCAAAGCTGGAAGTGATTGGCAAGACTTATATGTAATGAAAGTAAGTTCACTAGAAAAAATGAGTGATCACATTGAGTACACAAAGTTCTCGAATACGGCCTGGAAGGGAAATGAAGGCTTTTATTATAGCGGATATGATAAACCTAAGGTAGAAGAAAATAAGTTCTCTGAAAAAACTCAGTTTCAAAAAATTTTCTATCATGAGCTTGGTACACCACAGGAAAATGACAAATTAATTTATGAGGATACGGAACACCCTCTACGATACAAGGGCATTAGTATGAGCGATGACGAACGCTATTTAATATTGACAGAGTCCGAAGGCACTGATGGTAATCAAATAAGCTATATGAACCTTGCAAAAGGAGATGAAAAATTTACTATCCTTTTAAAGGGTTTTAAATATAACTATAGTGTACTAGAAGTGTTAAATGATAAATTTATAGTCTATACCAATGAGGGAAAGGGTATGGCCAGCAACTACCAAGTAGTAGCCATCGATCCTGCCACACCAAGAAAAGAAAGCTGGAAAACTATCGTTGCACCTAGAAATGAAAAGCTAGAGGGAGTACACCTGGTGGGAAATCGTATTATTTGTGAATATTTGAAAAATGCCAGTAGCCAAATGATTCAGTACAGCTTGGAGGGTAAACAAGAAGGAGAAATAGAACTTCCTGGTTTGGGTTCTATAGCAGGTTTTGGCGGTAAGCTTACTGATAAGCATACGTTTTACTCTTTTAGTTCGTTCAACATGCCACCTACTATTTATATGTACGACATAAAGAGCATGAAAAGCTCAATTTATAAAGCAAGTGCCGCTAAGGTTAACCCTAAAAATTTCAAGGTAGCCGAACGGTTTTTTACATCAAAAGATGGCACCGAGGTTCATATGTTCATTCTTCATCGAGCAGATATGCCACTGAACAATGCACAGGCACCTACGCTAATGTATGGATACGGCGGTTTTAATATATCGCTTGGGCCGACCTTTAGTTTAAGCAATTTATATTTTGTTCAACAAGGAGGAATCTATGTAATGGTAAACCTCCGGGGTGGTGGCGAATACGGCGAGCAATGGCACCAACAAGGTATGCTTGATCAAAAACAAAATGTATTTGACGACTTTATCTCCGCCGGAGAATATCTTATAAACCAAGGCATTACTGCCGAAGACAAGCTAGCGATTAGCGGACGAAGCAATGGTGGCTTGTTAGTAGGCGCTTGTATGACACAGCGTCCTGATTTATTTAAAGTAGCCTTGCCAGGCGTTGGCGTATTGGATATGCTACGTTATCACAAGTTTACAGTAGGTTGGGGCTGGGTTGTAGAGTACGGAAGCAGTGATAAGCAAAAAGATTTTGATTACCTTATCCAATACTCTCCGCTTCACAATCTTAAAAAAAATACGGACTACCCAGCTACAATGGTTACCACTGCCGACCATGACGACCGAGTAGTGCCTGCCCACTCTTTCAAATTTGCGGCGACTTTGCAAGAAGCGAATAGCGGCAAACTGCCCGCTCTAATAAGGATAGACAAACAAGCTGGCCACGGCGCGGGTAAACCAACAACCAAGGTGATTGACGAATACACCGATGTGCTTAGTTTTGTAATGTATCACTTAGGAATGCAAGTAAACTAATACGAAAATTATGATATTAAAAAATAGAACCCTTCTTTTATTGATTGCAATTATTTTTACTCAAGCGGCTAATGGGCAGAGTATAACCTATGCTAAGCGCGTAATTAAAGATCTTTGCACAGATGAAATGGCTGGCCGAGGTTATGTTGACGACGGTGTGAACAAAGCTGCCAACTATCTCGGCAGCGAGTTTAGAAAACTAGGTTTGAAAAAATTCAACTACTCCTTTTTTCAAAATTTTGAGTTCCCTATCAATACCTTCCCGTATTCAGTAAAGGCCACCTTAGATGGAAAGTCCTTACAAGTGGGAAAAGATTTTCTCCTGTCACCGACTTCTGGACCTTGCAATGGCGATTACAAATTAATTCACTTCAATCTAAAGGATTCTATAGAAGCCGAGTTATACGATAAAAAGCTACAGTTAGGCTTAGATCGAAATGAGGCTTTCGTAATAACGAATAAGCCAAAGGATATGAGCGTAGACCTATACCCTATTTCGATAAAAGTGCTGAAGAGTAAGATGATGAATGGCCTACGCCCGACTGCTAACGACGGTTGTGAGCTAATTTTCCCTGATAGTATTATATCAAATGCGGACTCATTGTTCATCAATGCCCAAAACAAGGAAATAAAGGATTTTAAATCGAAAAACGTAATAGGCTACCTCCCTGCTTGTAAGAAAAAGAACAGAAATAAATTTATTGTTTTTACAGCTCATTATGACCATTTGGGAAAAATGGGCGATGCCGTTTTTCCAGGTGCAAGTGATAATGCTAGCGGCACAGCCATGGTATTGAACTTAGCGAAGCATTATGCGAAATCAAAAAATAAGTATAGCATGGTCTTCATCTTGTTTGCTGGTGAAGAGGCAGGGCTCCTAGGTTCAAAATATTTTACTGAGCACCCTACTTTTAATATTGATAATATTAAAATGCTAGTCAACCTAGACATTATGGGCAGTGCAGAGAATGGAGTTACAGTGGTGAATGCTACAGAATATCCCCAACAGTTTTCTACTTTGCAAAGGATAAATAAAAAGAAAAACTACCTCCCTAAAGTGAAATCAAGGGGTCCGACCAGTAATAGCGATCATTACTTTTTTTATAAAAGGGGAATACCTTCTTTTTTTATATACTCCATGGGCGGACCAGGTTTTTATCATGATATATATGACACTCCCGAAAGTATACCCATGAAGAACTACAACAATATTTTCAGATTATTAACTGATTTTGTAGCGACTTTTTAAATAAAAATAGCTGGCCTAGTAATAACAATATTTACAGGAAAAACGAAAATCCAAAATCTAGTTTGAAACGTATGTTTCCAAACTAATGATTAGTTTTAACGACTTAAAAAACCTAACAAAACAGCAACATAAACAAAAAATATCATGGAAAATCATTACTACAACGCATCGGACCTAGCTAAATTTGGTAACATAACGGAGTATCAAAAAGAAATGGGTGACAAATTCTTTGACTGGTATGGAGAAGTATTTAAAGAGGGCGAATTAACTGCTAGGGAAAAATCACTCATTGCTTTGGCAGTATCCCACGCTGTAAAATGTCCTTATTGTATTGAAGCTTACACAAGCGACGCATACGAGAAAGGCTATAGCGAAAAACAAATGATGGAAGCCGTGCATGTAGCGGGAGCCATTACAGGAGGAGCCACAATGGTACACGGTGTGCAAATGATGAATAAGGTGAAGAAAATAGCTATGTAAAATATAGTGCAGAGTGCAAGCGGTGAGTTATTAATATCTATTTTCGCACCGCTTTACAAATTGCTCTTTACTAACTTCTCTTCACAGGATACCTACTAATTACAAAAAGAAACATGAAATCATTACAAGCACTGGCGCATAACTTGGCAGACGCAGACGAACAAATTGCTGTATTGCAAGAAAATACAGAAAAATATCCAAGCTTTCAAAAAAAACTAGAGGAGATTGATTTACTCCCCTTGAAGTCTACGGGAACTAGCATTTTTCAAATTAATATGGGTAAAATGTGCAACCAAGTTTGCGCACACTGCCACGTGGACGCTGGTCCAGACCGTAAGGAAATTATGACCCGCGAAACCATGCAACAATGTTTGAATGTATTGGCAAAGCACCCAGAGTTAACTACCGTTGATTTAACGGGCGGAGCACCTGAGATGAATAATGAGTTTCGTTGGTTTTGTACGGAGTTAAAAAAATTAAATCGGCATATTATTGTACGCTGTAATTTAACGATTATTCGTGCGAATAAAAAGTACTACGACCTACCACAATTTTATAAAGAGCATGATATAGAAGTTGTTTCATCTCTCCCTTTTTACACCTCTGATCGCACAGATAAGCAACGTGGGAATGGTGTTTTTGATGACTCTATTAAAGCATTGCAAATGCTCAATGAAGTAGGATACGGAATTGAAGGAACTGGTTTAAAATTAAATTTGGTTTATAACCCGGCCGGAGCATTTTTGCCGCCCGCGCAAGATGCATTGCAATTAGAATATAAAACTGAGCTACGAAAACGATTCGACATTGAGTTTAATGAATTATTTGCTATCACCAATTTACCAATCAGTCGATTTTTAGACTATCTGTTAGTTTCTGGCAATTATGAAGAGTATATGTCTAAACTTATTCAAGCCTTTAATCCTACGGCCGCCGCAGGCGTTATGTGCCGAAACACTATTTCTATTGGTTGGGACGGTTATTTATATGATTGTGATTTTAATCAAATGTTAGAATTAAAAATTGCTTGTGCTAAAGAAAAACAACATATTTCTAATTTTGATTTAGAAGCAATTGATGGCCGAAATGTAATCCTCGGGCAACATTGCTATGGATGTACCGCTGGTGCAGGTAGTAGTTGTGGCGGTGAAGTTGCTTAGTTTTTAATTTAAAAGCTTCTCGTCTTTTCTTAGAAAAATGAAAGTTTTATATTAGTTTTTTATGAAAATCAGTATCATCATACCTACTTATAATGAAGCAGAGAATATTACTGAGCTGATTACTTATTTACAAAAGATAAATGGAGCTGAGCAAACGGAAATAATTGTAAGCGATGGCGGTAGCACCGATGACACCTTACTCCTTTCAGAAAAGGCCGGAGCGATTGCACTATCCTCCCCAAAAAAAGGACGGGCTGGACAGATGAATTATGGGGTTTCCCAAGCAAATGGCGATGTTTATTATTTTGTCCATGCAGATACAAAGCCGTGCGGTTCTGCGATTCAAGAAATAGAAAAAGCCATTAAACAAGGACATGATTGTGGGAGCTTTCGAACAAAATTTGATAGTCAATCCACTATGCTTAAGATAAACGCATGGTTCACCCGCTTCAATTATTTATTCTTTCGTGGTGGTGACCAATCCATTTTTGTAAGCAAAGATTTATTTAATGAGGTAAACTGTTTTGACGAACAGTTTTATATAATGGAAGACTACGATTTTCTTGAAAAAATATGGGCACGAGGGAAATTTAAACTCATACCAAAATCTACGTTAGTTTCTGCCAGAAAGTATAATGAAAATAGTTGGCTATCGGTGCAACTCGCTAATCTGAAAGTGGTAAAAATGTTTCGCAAAGGTGCGAGTCAAGAAGATATGCTGGCTACCTATAAACAAATGCTCAAATATCGAAAGAATGCATTTTAGAAATAAGGTCATATGGATTACTGGAGCATCTTCGGGGATTGGAGCGACACTAGTAAAGTTATTTGATAGCCAAAATGCAAAACTAATTTTAACTGCACGCAATAATGAAAAGCTAAAACAAGTAAAAGCCAGCATAAGTAATTCTACATCTTCTACTATTTTATCTGCGGATTTGATTAGTGATGATTTAGAGCAAATCACCCAACAAGCCATTTCAATATATGGTCAAATTGATATTTTTATTAACTGTGCTGGAGTGAGTCAGCGGTCACTAACCGTAGAAACTAAAATGAAAGTTTATCGCCATCTTATGGAGTTAAATTTCTTTGCACCTGTGCGCATTACAAAAATGCTTCTACCTCATTTTGAGGAACGAAAAACGGGACATATTGTAGTACTGGGTAGTGTGGCAGGCCTTATGGGCTTCACTAAGCGAACTGGCTACAGCGCATCAAAACACGCACTCAAAGGATTTTATGAAACCTTGCAAGTAGAGCATACAATACCCGGATTAAACGTAACGATTGTAAGCCCCGGCAGAATCAATACGCCTATTTCCCTCTCTGCGCTCACAGGGGATGGCTCTACGCACAATCAAATGGATAAGGGTCAACTGAATGGCCTAGATGTGCTAAAGTGCGCTAAGAAGATCATTCAAGCTATTGAACAAAAAAAGAAACATATCCTCATTGCAAAAGAAGAACATATACTATGGTGGTTTTGGAAAAATATACGTTTCCTTTACTATCGAATTGCTCGAAAAAAAGGATTGAATTAGAAATATAAATGCACGACTTTATAACTGGCATACAACAAGTAGGAATTGGCGTTACTGATGCTGAGAGTGCTATGCATAGCTATAAGAAATTATTCGGTATGGATATTCTCATTTTTGACGATGTGGCCGATGCCAAATTGATGACACAATATACTGGTGACAAATTATTTAAACGTAGGGCGATACTTACCTTAAATATGACTGGTGGAGGTGGCTTTGAAATATGGCAGTTTTTAAATAGAACGCCAAAACCTCCAAAAAAACAAAGCAACTATGGCGACCTTGGTATTTTTGCTCCTAAAATAAAGTGCTTGGATATTCAAAACGCATTTGATTTTTACGACAAACAAACGGATCTAAGTCCTCGTTGGTCTAACGACCAAGTAGCTACGAATAACAATGATGGGACTTCCATTTGGGTAAGAGACAAGCCAGGCAATCAGTTTCAAATAGTAGAAGCTGTAGATTCTTTTGATAAAAGCAGTCATGTAGCAGGTGGTGTATCAGGAGCTGTAATTGGTGTAAGCGATATGCAAGCGTCTATCAATTTTTACGGTACTCTTTTAGGTGACTATGAAATTATTTCTGATAGAAAAGAAAATTATAAAAGCGTCACAGATAACGAAGCCAAGAATTATCACAAAGTATTACTCAGAAAAAAAGTATGCAATACCGGTGCCTTTGGAAAGATGTTGGGAGGGATTGATATTGAACTAGTGCAAGCCTTGGACCGAACGCCCAACAGGATTTATGAAAATCGCTATTGGGGCGACTTGGGTTGTATCCATTTATGTCTAGATGTGGTTGATATGGATGGGCTTAAAAATTTGATGCAGAAAAGCAGTTACCCGTTCACCGTCGATAGCAATGATTCTTATGCCATGGAGGCTTCGGCCGGTCGTTTCTGTTATTTGGAAGACCCGGACGGAACACTGATAGAACTAGTTGAAACACATAAGGTACCCATCCTAAAAAAGTTTGGCTTGTTTTTCAATTTAAAAAAACGAGGAATCAGAAAACCATTGCCAAAATGGATGATTCAGATGTTAGCTTTAAGCAAAGTGAAAGGTTAAAAAGTTGAATTGTAAGGATAGAAAACATAATGAGTCAATTAAAAAACTCTATTTTTAAAGGTATTAATATTAGTCTAATGAACGTAAAACACGAAGAGGTAAAAGATTATTACGGTAAAGAACTTTCTAAAAGCGAAGATTTAAAAACCAATGCTTGCTGTACGATGGAAGAACCAGCAGAGCATATTAAGCGAGCGCTGTCCAATATTCATGAAGAAGTTATGAGTAAATATTATGGCTGTGGATTGGTAGTGCCTGAGCAGTTGGAGGGTTTGCGTATTTTAGATTTGGGTTCGGGTAGTGGTCGCGATTGTTATTTGCTAGCGCAATTGGTTGGACAAAAAGGAGAAGTGATTGGTGTTGACATGACTGATGAACAATTGGATGTGGCGAACAGGCACATTGATTATCATACTGAGAAATTTGGATTCAAATACAGTAATGTAAAATTTGTAAAAGGCAATATTGAAAAACTAGATGAGTTGAATTTAGATCCAAATAGTTTTGATTTAGTAATATCAAATTGTGTGATAAACTTGGCTACCGATAAAGATAAAGTTTTAAAGGACGTTTATAATTTATTGAAGCCAGGAGGCGAAATGTATTTTAGCGACGTGTACAGCGACCGCAGAATTAGCGAAGAGTTACAAAATGACCCTGTACTTTGGGGCGAATGTTTGAGCGGTGCACTATACTGGAATGACTTTTTGCGTTTGTCACGTAAGGCAGGTTTTACAGATCCTCGTGCCGTGAAAAATAATCCAATTACCATTGAAAATAGAGAGATAGAAGAGAAGTGTGGCGACATTAAATTCTTTTCGGTTACGTACCGCTTATGGAAAATTGACCAACTTGAAGATGAGTGCGAAGACTTTGGACAAGCAGTAGCTTACAAAGGTACGGTTGAGAATAATCCCAATGCCTTTGATTTAGACGATCATCACAATTTTCCGAAAGGAAAAATTATGCCCGTTTGTGGAAACACCTATTTAATGTTGGAGGCAACTCGCTACAAAGAACACTTTGATTTCTATGGAACTTGCGACACACATTATGGAGTATACGAGGGTTGTGGCGGCGCTATGCCATTTGGCACTACCGACGGAAGTAGCGATACCGAAAATTGTTGCTAACTTTACTTTTACTGTTTATTTTGAAAAAGATTCTCATTATAATATTCACTTTTCTAGCTGCTTTTGTAAGCTTGAATGATAGCTATGCACTAGTGCCCAAGGGCAAATTGACTGCTAAGCAAAAAGCATATACTGTTCTTAAAAAGAAATGCAACAGCTGCCATGTAACGGATAAACCAAAAGTGATTTTTACATTAAAAAACATGGACCGTTATGCAAAAAAAATCCGTCGGCAAGTTTTCTTAAAAAAGAAAATGCCTAAAGGCACTAAGCATAATTTGACGGCTAAAGAAAAGTCAGATTTGAAGATGTGGGTTACCGATGCTATAAAAAAGAAGTAGAAATCATTTTTACTTTTTGAAATTTTTATAACACCAAGCTAATAAGGGTAATAAAATTAAAAGCCCCCAAGCTATCATATTCTGGCTTACCAAAACTACGATTACTGTAATGAGCAAAACGAAAAATGGATAAGTCAGCATGAGTAAGCCGAATAATACCGAGTCATAAAATACCGTTCCTTTTGTTTTTTTTCTTACTAGTTTTTTTATAAAAATATAATACGGTCGGTGAATGAGGTAGCCTAAAAAGGAAGGCAGAGCCAACAGTATTTTTATAAAAACAGTTTGTGACTGAATCGGAAAATTATCTGAATTTTCTACTTCCAATTTTTTCCTGACTACCTTATTAAATTCATTATAAAAAACAGCTTCTCGCTGAATGTCAAAATCTCGTATGTTAACTGGTTGGGCAAGATGCATAGCTACATCCTTTGGAGTTTTCGTAAAAGAGGCATAACGCAAGGTGATTGCTTGAACGGTAAGATCTTTTATACCGTGCTTATGCCAAGCTTGATAAGCCATTCTAGCTGTCCCTTTGCGTAAGGGTCGAATATTGTGTTCGTTTTTACAAATACCTTCAGGAAAGATTAGAACGGTCCCACCTCGTTTAAAAACCTCCATAACTTCTTGAAAGGATTCTGTGTTTTTTGATAAGTTTTCTCGTCCTTCTTCCAGTCTGTGAATTGGAATTATGTTTAAGAGGTTCTTCAAAATCCAGGCTGCCCACTTTTTATTAAATGCATCGCCGCGTGCTAAAAAATGAATTTCTTTAGGATAATGAGCCGTTACTAAAAGAGCATCTAAAAACGAATTGGAATGATTAACTGCTAAAATCGCTGGCGTTGAAATTTCTTTAATAGAAGTGCCTTGACTATTTAATTTTTTGAGATAAAACTTCAAGGCAATTTGCAACCATATTTTTATTAAACGATACAACATCTTAAAGATAAGATTTGATTACAACCAATCAGCAGGTACATCTTTTTCTTCGTCTACATCATTGAGTGTAGGCAATGTAAAGTAACTGAGATTTTCGACATTCATTTTTTCAATCGTTTGCTCTAAAACCACTTCGCTACTCCAAGAAATATTCTCAAAGAGTGAAGTATGTAATTGGTTCATTCCCAATAAATAATATCCCCCATCTTGGGCAGGACCAACTACCGCATCATGATTTTCTAGATGAGTAAACCCGCTATTAATAATTTCTTCAGAAATGCTAGGGCAATCTGTACCAATAATAAGAACATTTTTATGCCCTTTTTTAAATAATAATTCTAAAGCATACAACATACGTTCGCCTAGCGACTCACCTTGCTGTAATTCAGTATTCAAACCATGCCAAAAATCATCGTTTAACTCCTTAGTTAAAAATACATACTTAGTACAATCTATTTTTGAAATGACGGATTTAGTATGATTTAGTAATTTCTTATAAATTTCTAAAGCCTTTTTGTCACCTACTGTTTTTGCCAATCTTGTTTTTACTTTTCCTAGTTCTGGTTTTCTTGCAAAAATGATTAGTGCTTGTTTGGCCACGCTTGAATTATTAGTTTTCATCTATTCAAAAAAGTAAATATTATATTGTGCGAACATAGTGTGTACTCTTCAAAATAGGACTAAGGTTATGTAGATTTTGTGTGGCATATTTGCCAACAAATACGAGATAACGGCCGTATGGTATTTTTAAAGTTTACAATAAACATATGAACTATTCAGAAAAGATAACAGAAGCTACGAATTATTTGAGCCAAGTGGGTATAAAATCACCTACGGTGGGAATAGTACTAGGTACGGGTTTAGGTAAATTAATCGATCAGATTACGATTGAACAATCTGTGGAGTATAAAGATATTCCGCACTTTCCGCAAGCAACAGTTGAGTTTCATGCGGGTCGGTTAGTTTTTGGTAAAATTGGTGAAGTAAAAGTTGTATGTATGCAAGGACGGTTTCATGCGTATGAAGGCTACACTATGCAAGAAATTACTTTTCCTATTCGAGTCATGCATGCCATGGGTATTTCTAATTTATTATTAAGTAATGCCGCCGGCGGAATCAACCTTAATTTTAAAAAGGGCGATTTAGTTTTACTAGACGACCATATTGATTTGCAAAGCGGGAGTCCACTGGCTGGATTGAATGATGAAATTTATGGCCCTCGTTTCCCTGATATGAGTCAGCCTTATTCAAAAAAACTCAATCAACTGATTACGACTGTTGCAGAATCTCATAATATAAAAACCAAGGAAGGTGTTTATGTTTCTGTGCTCGGCCCCAACTTGGAAACTCGCGCTGAGTATCGTTTTCTGAAAATAATTGGTGCCGATATGGTAGGCATGAGCACAGTACCAGAAGTGATTGTTGCCAATCAGCTTGGGTTGGAATGTTCTGCAGTAAGTGTAATTACCGATGAATGCGATCCTGACAATTTACAACCCGTAGACATCTCTGAAATTATAGAAGTAGCCGGAAAGGCAGATGAAAAATTAAGTTCAATTTTTGCAGAAGTGATTAAAGGATTAGGTTAGTCGTTGGATTAAATCGATTTAACTTGAATAAAATAAATCACCATCAAATAGTCAAATTAGAAAGCCTCTCCAATCGTAAAATAGATGCCACTAGTATTAGGGCCAAGCGCATAATCTAAACGCATATTCAAATGATCTCTTCGATTAACATTGAAACGTATGCCCAAACCATAGGAATACTTCAAATCATTGAACCGAATAAAATCTTGCTCATTGCCAATAGCACCAGAATTAGCAAATACAACGCCACCAAACCTACGATAAATGGGAAAACGAGCTTCGGCTCCTAAAGCCATTAAATTTTTATCTGTAAATCTCCCTTGATAATACCCACGCATTTGTTTGTTGCTTCCTAGTTGACTTTGTTGCTGAAACGGAGCCTCTCCCAACACAAAACTATTATAGCTATTTACTGCTAGAATTATATCCTTATATATTGTTTGATACTTGCTAACGTCCAGAATAAGACGATTGAAATTAAAGTTCCCGCCCCAGTGTTTCCCATTATTCATTGCATTAAACTGCCCGTACCAACCGCTTCTTGGATAGAAGACACTATCTCGTTTATCATAAATAAATTGCAGTCCCAGACCCGAGGTTCTACTCCCCAGCGAACCTGGAATCGAATCGGCAGCTAATGCTCCGTTAGCTTCTGTTTCTGTGATTTTATAATTTTCGTATTGATAGCCTAGCCCAGCGTAGAGATTGGGCAGAACCAAGCGTGTGGCATTTAATTTTATTCGTGGGTAAGTGACTCGATATAGTTCCTCGGGGACTTCGTTCTGACCCGTACCAAAAAAGAAATAGCTATAAATATAATAGCCAGCCTCACCGAAAATGTAATACTTATTTTTGTCTAAAAAAAGCTGATAGGTGCTATAAAGGAGAACCTGCTTATTTTGAGTATAGGCCGCACCACCCGTTATACTTGAGGGACGAGCTTCAGCTCCATCCTTTTTAGGACGAAATGTTGCTACCCCACCCACGCCAAAAACAAATCGTGTTTCGGGGGCATAATAAACTACTGGAAACGGAAAGGCACTGAATGATTTTGCTGTATCCTTTTTTTGAGCATTCACTTTCGACAAAACGACCGTTAAAAAAACGATGCTAAACAAAAATTTATTTTTTAACTTCCAACTCATACAAGGCTTACAGACTGTAAGATATTCCGATTTTTTGACAATCGTTTCATAATATTATTCTAACTGAAAAAACCGTTATATTAGGCTTTACAACGAATGTGTTTATAAAGAGATTAATACAGGTAAAAAACACTACCCTACTTTTATTCTTATAGAGAAAATACTATCTTAGAGCCCTAAACAAATTTACTAATGATTGAATATATTATTTTAGGTCTCATTGTACTGATTGCATTATGGGCCATCGGAACCTACAACGGACTCATTAAAGCACGCAATATGGTTCGAGAAGCATTTAGCGGCATAGACGTTTTCTTAAAAAAACGATTTGATTTAATTCCTAACCTCGTAGAAACGGTAAAAGGATATGCAAAACATGAAGCGGAAACCTTAGAACGTGTGATGCAATACCGCTCAGAAGGAGGCCCACGAAATGTAAAAGATGCAGCGGCTGCTGACGCCAAGGTAACGCAAGCCTTAGTTAATTTACGCGCTACGGCAGAAGCTTATCCTGATTTAAAAGCTGATACACAATATCAACAACTCATGAGCGATCTAAGTATCATGGAGAGTGAACTAGCCAATGCGCGGCGATATTATAATGGCGCCACTCGTGCCTATAATGATAAACTTATGGTTTTCCCTTCTAACCTTTTAGCAGGTATGTTCAACTTTAAGGAGGAAGAATACTACGAAATTGAAGACAACGCACAGCGCGCTGCACCACAAGTAAAGTTTTAGGACTCGGTGAGAAAAATACTTCTTTTAGCTATCCTATGCGTACTAACGTCTTCAGCACAGGCTGAAGAGCGCATTCTATCCTATCATGCAGATCTAAAAATTCAAAGAGATCGGACAGTTCTTGTTACTGAAAATATTAAGGTGGTGGTAGAAGGGTATATTTTTAAAAGAGGAATTTACCGAGATATCCCAACAAGCTACAAACAAAAAGGCGGTGTCTACCGAATAGGTTTTGACATACTCTCCATAAAACAAAATGGTAAAGCCGTTCAATATCATACGAAAAATGCCGACAATGGAAAACGCATCTATATTGGTAGTAAAGATATTTTTTTAGAAGCAGGAATTTATGATTATACCATTCAGTACGAGGTTGATCATGTACTAAACTTATATGATGATAATGATGAGTTTGTATGGAATGTAAATGGTAATGCTTGGGATGTAAAAATTGACAGCTTATCAGCCACTGTTCGATTGCCCGGTTCGGCTAAGTCTTTGAGGCAATCGGTTTACACTGGTGCTTATGGTCAAAAGGAATCGGACGCAACTATTAATGATAAAAAAAATATTGTTGAGTTTACAGGCAATAAAACGTTCTCCGCTCATGAAGGAATGACAATTGCTATTGCTTGGGAAAAAGGGTTTTTGAGTTACCCAAATGCTTTGGACCGACTTATGCTAAAGCTTCGTACTTTCTCATTGTGGATTGTAGGAATTATTGGAGTACTACTTACCCTGCTTCTAAATTTTCTCATGTGGCGACGACATGGCAGAGATCCAAGTAAAGGGATTGTGATACCGCAATTTGAAGCACCAGAAGGCATATCACCTGCTGATGCTGCTTATGTTGACAATTATTTCAAGTTTAGCTCACGCGCATTTGTAAGTACTATGGTAAACTTGGCTGTGAATCAGTACATGACAATAAAAGACAGCGTGGAAAGCAAAAGTCTATTTACTAATCGTCAAAAATACATTTTAACGGCCCAGAACAATTCTCGTGGTAAAATTGCAGATTTTGAAAAGCAGTTTTTCAATGATTTATTTGGCGGTAGTAATCAAATTAGCATTGTAAGACAAACGTATAATGCCAATGTAAAAACAGCCAACACTACACTAAAAGCTAATCTGCCGCATAGGCATAACAATATTCATATTATCAGGAACTATGCGTTGACAGCCAAATCAATGATTATACCGGGCATTAGTATCGCTGCGGGTTTATTTTGTTTTACTCGCTATGGTGGCAGTTTTGGAATTTTACTTTTAATGATAGCCATTTTTTTTGCTGCAGGTTTTTTGTTTGCCCATTGGTTTCAACAGCCTACTGAAGCTGGTAGAAAACTTATGGACGATATTGCAGGTCTCAAACAATATATAAAATTGACTGAAGAAGATCGATTAAAAATTGTAAATCCTCCGGATTTTTCTTTTGATCATTTCGAAAAAATACTTCCATATGCCATAGCGTTAGACTGTGCGGATGATTGGCAACATCAGTTTGAAGTAGTCAATCCTACGGAAGCTCATCACCCACGATCCTTTGGATGGTACTCTGGCACTCACGTAGGTGGCTACCGCGACTTTGATTTCGGTGATATGAATGATACAATTTCTTCGGCAAAAACACCCCCAAGTAAATCAACTAGCGGCGGTGGTGGCTGGAGTGGTGGTGGCGGATTCTCGGGTGGCGGATTCGGTGGTGGCGGCGGCGGAGGCTGGTAAATTGAGAAACTCCAACGTCTACAAACTATGAATTATTTGTTACGTACTTTTGACTTCCTACAATGTTAAGCAACAGTTCCAAGATTCAATTTTCAGTAATTACTCCGGTATATAACCGACCAGATGAGTTGGATGAACTTTTACTAAGCTTGTCAAAACAAACAATTACTGATTTTGAAGTAGTGATAATAGAAGACGGATCCACACAGAAATCGGATCAAGTTGTAGAAAAATATCAGTCAATTCTTGAAATAAAATATTATTTCAAAGAGAATACTGGACCTGGCAAAAGCAGAAACTACGGTTGCGAACGAGCTTCGGGTAATTACTTTTTATTTTTTGATTCGGATTGTATTATCCCGCAAGACTATTTCTCTATTACAACTAAATTCTTAGATAAAACGTATTATGATTGCTTTGGGGGTCCCGATGCGGCACATGAAGATTTTAATAATTTGCAAAAAGCAATCAGCTACTCTATGACCGCTTTCCTTACCACTGGTGGCATTCGAGGTTCTAGTGAAACAGTGGAAAAATTTAACCCGAGAAGTTTTAATATGGGATTCTCTAAGGAGGTCTTTGAAAAAACTGGGGGGTTTCCTACTATTCGTTTTGCCAAGGCTAAAGCGTGTGGAGAAGATTTAGATTTGAGTTTACAAATTTCTAAGTTAGGCTTTAGCACCACTTTGATTAAAAAAGCATTTGTATATCACAAACGACGCACCAATCTCAAGCAATTTAAAAATCAAGTAATGAATTTTGGCTTCGCTCGAATTACCATTGCTAAAAGGCACCCAGGTTCCTTAAAGATTATGCACTTCGCTCCTGCCGTATTTTTATTGGGCTGCGCGCTTCTCATAGTACTTTCTATTTTTGTTTCTAAATTTTTCGTGCTTCCAATTTTAGTTCATGTCGCACTAATTTTTCTAGACTCCAGCATAAAAAACAAAAGCATTTCCATTGGTTTTCTTTCTGTAATTACAAGTTACATTCAGTTGCTAGGTTATGGGTTTGGTTTTTTAAGATCAATTTGGGTGCAAAAAGTTTTACGAAGTACCGAATTTGGCTAAATTTACTTTACTTTCAAACTTTAAACAAAAACCTTGCAAAAAAGACACAAAAATAGATCTCAATATTTTGAGGAGCAGTCTTATACTACTAAAAAGTATGTCATCCCTTTTGTAGAAGAGAGCATGAAGCTAACAGCTGAAATGCGTGTGCTAGAAATTGGTTGTGGTGAAGGCGGTAACATTCCACCCTTCTTGGAATTAGGTATGGAAGCTGTGGGAGTTGATATTTTTGAAAATACATTAAATAATGCCCGTAAGTTTTTAAAAGATAATGAATACGGCTCCAAGGTAGAATTAATCCTAAGTGATATTTATGATTTGGATGCCAGTTCTCTAGGAACTTTTGACTTAATAATCATGCGCGATGTGATTGAACACATTCATAACCAAGAGAAGTTCCTTGACCACGTCAAACAATTTTTAAAATCAACGGGTAAACTTTTCTTTGGATTTCCTCCTTGGTATATGCCCTTTGGTGGCCATCAGCAAATATGCAAAAACAAATTCCTTAGTAAGCTCCCTTACTTTCATATCCTACCTAAGCCTATCTATAGAATGATATTAAAAGCTTTTGGCGAAGCTGATGAGCGGGTTGAAGTTTTATTTGAAATAAAAGATACGGGCATTACAATTGATCGCTTAGATAAAATATTACGTAAAAATAATTTCAAGTCAGATATTCGACGCCTATACTTAATAAACCCGAATTATGAGGTAAAGTTTAATTTAAACCCTAGAGTACAGTTTGGACTACTTGGTAAAATTCCTTTCTTCAGAAATTTCATTACCACTTGCGCCTATTATTTAGTGAGTAGTAATGATTAAGCTATTAATTCATTAGCCCTTAAAATATATATCGATGAAAAAAATCATACCACACTTAATTGCAATCGCTTCATTTATAATACTCTCCGTTCTACTTTTCCCCTCGGCCTTAGAGGATAAAACCGTTGCCCAACCCGACATGGTGCGCTATATTGGAGTAGATAATAAAGTGAAGGAGCATTATGAAAAAACAGGTGAAGTAGCCCTTTGGAATAATTCTATTTTTAGCGGAATGCCTTCATTTTTTGCGGGTGGTCCTTTCATCTCAAATAAAATAAGACAAGTTTACTATTTAAGCGAACTTTATCTTCCGGGACCAATAGGTTATTTTTTTGCGGGAATGCTTTGTGCCTATTTATTATTCCTATCCTTAGGTTTTAATCACTTGCTTGCGGGTATAGGGGCGATTTCAACAGTTTTGGCCTCTTATAATTTTATCATATTTGAGGTAGGCCATGCTAATAAACTCATGGCTATAATCTATTTCCCACTCGTAGCTGCAGGGCTAATTTACGCCTTTAAAAACAAGCTGTTTCTTGGCGGTGCTTTATATAGTCTTGGTTTAGCTTTGGCTATTTTTAGTACGCATGTGCAAATGGTTTATTACCTAGGCATTTCACTTGCTATATTATTTATTTGTTTCGCGATTTACAAAATTAAGCAAGGTGATATTATCAAGCTAACTAAAATTGCTGGAGCGTTAGCCATTTTTAGTGTGGTAGCCTTAGGATCCAATACATCGCGATTGTTAGCTTCGTATAAATACATGAAACACACCATGCGCGGACCCGCAGTGTTGGCATCAGAATTTACTGATAAAAATTCTTCAGATGGTTTAGATTATGATTATGTTTTTCGATGGAGCCATGATGTGGAAGAAATCTTCACATATATGATCCCTGGTTTTTTGGGCGGCAGCTCCTCTGAAACAGTGTCAAGTGAATCAGAATTTGCCAGTAGACTTATGGCTTCTGGATACCCGGAAGAGCAGGCAACCCGCGCTCCCCTTTATTGGGGCAACATGCCTTATACTGCCGGACCGACCTACTTCGGAGCCATTATCATGTTTCTATTTATACTCGGATTACTTGTACATAAGGGATACCTAAAATGGTGGATTTTGATTGTGACCATTCTATTTACTTTTTTATCATTTGGTAAAAATATGGCCTGGTTTAATGATCTATGGTATTACTATTTCCCCTATTATGATAAATTCCGATCTGTAAATTCAAGTTTGGCTGTTTTGCAATTCACCTTTCCAATTTTAGCCATATTAGGCCTAGATCAAATATTGAATAAAGAAAATGAATTAAAAGCAACAAATAAAAACCTATATATTGCCTTGGCCTCCACCGCAGGATTATGCTTGCTATTTGCTCTTATCGGCCCTTCTTTATTTGATCTTTCTACCGAAGGGGATAAAAATTATGGTCAGTTAGCTGATAGCATTATAAGTGATAGAGCATCGCTTTTACGAAAAGACTCCCTTCGTTCCATGATGTTAATAACGATAGTATTTGGAGTTCTTTGGGCCTTTTTAAATCAAAAATTGAAGTTTAAAAAATTGTATGTCTATGTCATTATTGGTGTCCTCATAACCTTTGATATGGGAATGGTTGGCAATAGATATTTGAATAGCGAAAAGTTTGTAGACAAAGAAGAATACGTAAGTAAGTTCAAAAACCCCAGACCAGTAGATATACCTATACTCCAAGATCCTGATCCAAACTATCGAGTTTTTGATGCAAGCATCGATGTTTTTAACAGCAATGAAGCTTCTCGGTATCACAATACAATTGGTGGATACAATGCTGTGAAATTACGCAGGTATCAAGATATGATTGATCGATACATTGGGAAGGGCGACATGACCATTTTAAATATGCTCAACGCAAAGTATTTTATTCAAAAAAATAAGGAAGGGCAAGTCTTCAATCAACCTAATCCGCAAGCTATGGGTAATTGTTGGTTTGTGGATACAGTAAAAATGGTAAAAACACCCAATGAGGAAATTGATGCACTGGCTAGCTTTAATCCTAGAACTACCGCCTATGTTCATAAGGAATTCAGCAAAGAAGTAAATGATTTAAAGCCTAACAATGATTCAGCGAGTATCGTTCAAACAAGCTACGGCCTAAACAAATTGGAATACAAGAGCAACTCTAGTTCACCGAAGCTAGCTGTTTTTTCGGAAGTTTGGTACATGAGCGGTGCCGATGGCTGGCAAGCGTATATTGACAACCAGCCAGTAGAGCATATTCGAGCGAATTACATTTTGCGGGCCTTACCAATACCCGCTGGTCAGCATATTATTCGTTTTGAGTTTAAACCAGCACATTACTTTACTGGAGAAAAAATCAGTTTGATAATGTCTATTCTATTAATACTTTTAGTGATTGGAGCCGTTGGTTTAGCCGTTAAACAGTATATGAAAAAAGCTTAAGTTTTATATGTCTAAAAACCATGTAAACATGAGCATTCAATGTTTTTAATAAACCATAATGTTTAACGAAAACCTTAAACCGATCTGTTAGAGACTTTCGATGTTGCTGAGTAGAAACCCCTCCAACTAAATAATTAGCAATAAGCATATTTGCGTTTTGGATTTTCGTTGCCTTTTTTAGCGTTTCTATCATCCAATCAATGTCCGCGCTTAAATTGTTAGTTAGATATTGGCACGCTAACTCTCTTTTTACGATGTAAGATTGGTGACAAACCAACATGCCATTTATAAGCTTTTTCCAATGTAACTCAGCGGGCAATTTTCTAGTAGTAATTTCTGATCGTATCCCTATATCTTTATTCTTTTCATTACGATACATTGTTTCACCATAAAGAACATCAGGCTTGTTATTTTGTAATAACTCAAGAATAGTTGCCATTGAATTTTTTGAATAAAACCCATCGCCCGAATTCATAAACAAAACATATTCACCAGTAGCACGAGACAAGCCTTTGTTCATCGCATCATATAGTCCAGTATCAGGTTCAGAAGTCCATGAAATTTTTTCAGGCAATGAGTTTAGGTATTCTTTTGTTCCATCGTTCGAGTTGCCATCAACTACAATATACTCTACACTTGTTGGTAATTCGCCGCAAGATTCTAAGGTATACTCCAATCCCTTTTTATCATTATAAGTAATCGTTATGATTGATAAATCAAATGACATTATTCTCCGATTTTGTTTTGCAATTTAGAATAATAAACTGCCAAATATTTTTTTGATATTGTTTCATAAGAATAAGAATCAAGAACTTTTTGACGTGCGTTTTTTGATAGCTCTTCATATCGCGACTCACTATTTATTATCCATTCAATTCCAACAGCCAAACCGGTCACATTTTTCTTTTCGGTTATGAAACCATTTACTTTATGGTCTACCATTTCTGGTATACCTCCGGTATCAAAACCAACGACAGGCAGACCACAAGAAAGAGATTCCATGACAGCATTCGGTAAATTATCTTGCAATGATGGAATCATTAAAATGTCGGAAGACTGGTAGGCCTGTAAAATTTCTTCTTTAGATTTTAAAAATCCGAATGAATGCACCTCAAATCCTAATGCTCGAATTCCTGCATCTGATGCTTTTCCGAAACAGTTTATTTTAATGAGATTCGTAATTTCTTTGTTGGTGGCTAAAAGTTCCTTTAAGCACTCTATAAAATACTTAAAACCTTTTCGCTCATCATTTAGGTCCATAGCTTGTATAAGCAGGGTGTATTTTTTTGATTTTTTCGACTTTCTAGGCAAGAAAAAATTTACGTCTATTGGATTAGGCACAACTACCACCGTTTTATTTGATAATAGCTTACTCGTCTTAGCAATCCGTTTTAACCAAGCACTGCAGGTAATAAATGTTAAGTTAGAATCGTTGTAAAGCACTTCTTTTCTGTGCCATAGGACATGGGACAAATCTTTGGTCGAAGATCTTCTTAGCATAAAGCAATGCCCACATTTATTTTTAAAATTCGAACAATCTTCAACATAATGACATCCACCCGTAAAAGTCCACATATCATGCATAGTCCAGAAAACGGGTTTGCCCAACGAGATAATAGATTGGATATTTTTAAGACTTAAAAACCCTTGTTGTAACCAATGAAAGTGAATCACGTCAGCTTCTTGAATGGCAGGATGTTGCGAAAGATCAAAACCAGTAGTTGCAGTAGAAAATTTAAACCGATAGTCCGCTGATTTTTCGTAAAACCAAAATTGTAGTTTTTCAAGATAGAGCTTCACCTTAGAGGACCAGCCACCTTGTTTAATTTGAATAGCATCAGAATTTTTGTCACCGTGCAGTACTAAATGTTTTACTTCTAAGCCTTGTGAGCAGTGAGCCTCATATAATCGTTTGCAAGCAATAGCGGCTCCGCCTACAGATTCTGACGTATTAATCAAAACAATCTTCATAGACTAAATTGCGTTAAATAATTTATTCAATTCTTCAGTATAAACATTCAGCCTTTTCTCAATAGTCACCGTTGATCTAATAGCCACCTCTGGAGCAAGATTCTCTAACAGACTATCAAGACTACTCGGAGATTCCTGCAGACATACGTATCTATTTTGCAATACATTTTCTCGCTCGTCTAACAGATCCACAAAACCCGAAATTTTACCTAATTGCGGCTCTGTATAGTCTAAAATATAATTATTCCCATTTAGTAAAGATTGTAGCACTACTGAATGAAAGCGCATACCTATATTGATCCAAGCATGCTCAAAAGTTTGAAATGTTTCTACCAAACTTAGTGGTTTATTTTGAACTTCGATAGATTTGTAAAGATCACTTCGATGCATCATTTCATTGAAAAACACTCGATCGTCACCCCCAATATGAAAATAATGCATCGGAATTAGACGAATTGTTTTATCATCAAACTTTTCAATTACTTCACGCAAGAATTTTTCTAATGCGATATTAATTTCTTTACCGGATACATTATGATCACTAACGTACTCATTGGGAAAGTTTCGATAATTTATGGCTATATAATCTTTCTGTTCACTACCTTCAAATGGAAGGGTCAATTTTTTATATTCCAATATAGCCTCTGCCGATGGGTCTATCGACGTAATTACTTTGTCAAGGTTTTTATAATTGAGTTTTGTCGTGAGATAGTTCTTTGCAATATCATCTCTAAGAATACATAAATCTGAGTTATCCAATATATTATAAAGCGGATTATGTATTTTCTTTTTATGAATCGGCCCTACTCCACAACCAAATACAATTGATTTTTTTCCTCTTTTTTTTGCATAAGCAAAAGCATAATCAACCATAAACATATCATTGATATGCATAAGGGGCCCGCCCCCCATAATCAGAACGTCAGAATCATCAATTGACTTTTCTAACTCTTTTTTATTTTTACTATTAAAAATCTCTATGCCCAGTACTCGCGAACAAATTTGCGTATAAAAAGGCAAATCTTCGGCTAAGGTCCTTTCTGAGAAAAAGGGGTACAAGCTCCCCAATTTTACACTAAAAGTAGGTACGCATTTAGCCAACAAGCTAAAAATGCCGGCCAATATTGCTCGATCTCCAATCGTTTCTGTACCGTACCAGCCTATGACCGTCACTTTTTTCATTAGAATAAATTAATATTAAATCGATAATTAACCCAATACAGTTTCTCTCGCAAAAGCTCTCGAATCATAACCATCACATTTGCACGTTCTGGCTTACCATGATAATCATGAATGCAATTATCACAATCATTTTCAATTATTGTCTTTCTATATGCTATGTTTTTCTCATCAAAGAAAGCCTGATTTCCTTGAGTTTTACGCAGGCTACCAATTGTATCACTTTGAACTGCACAATAATAAAGCTCTCCTCTAGAATCCATAGTTACTCCTTGCTCTTTCCAATCACAACCCAGCAATCTTTTTCTTTTTTTTGCATTCATAAAATAGAAAATGGCAAAGTACTTGAACTTGTCTTTCAAATTTTTTGATAGTAAAAAACGACTGTAAAAGAACTCTTTCGCCGTTTGTACCGAAGGGTCAATTAATAGGCTGTACTGCTCTTTGAGCAAATGGCTTTCTATTCTTTTATTCTCTATACCCAAACGATATTTAATTGGTATATTATAATTTGTTTTCACATATTCATCCAGCTCAATTAGGTGACTTACATTTTGCTTAATCACTGTGCAACCAAGATTCATGGTATCGCAATACTGCTCCATATTCTCTTGGATTTTTTTAATGTTCTGATCTATGATTTTAAAAACTTTCAATCCGCGCACCGTATTATGAATCTCGTCATAACCATCCAACGAAATAGAAAGATGAAATTTGATACCCTTCTTTTTGCACTTCGCGTAAATACCTTCTAGTAATGGGAATAACTGTTTTTTATTAAATCCATGCGTTATTATGTTTAATGTCTTGAGCGAAGGCAAGGTTAAAATTTGCTCTGCGTAATCAACCAATCCTTTAACCAAGGTGGGTTCTCCTCCATTAATTCCAACGTGTTCTATTTTACTAAAAACAGAATCTTTCATAAACGCACTAAACTCTTGATGCGTAAACTCATTAGAATAATCCATCTGCCAGATATTGCACATCACACATTTTGAATTACAATTGTATGTAATAGGTAGCTGTAAAACCTTAGGATACTTTTTAGCTCCCCCACTAATTTTACTTCCCTTGGCAAAAAGAACGTACTTTATATCCTTTAAAAACTCAATAAGGGTTGGGTGATAATTGAATAATTTAAATATCATGAGACTTCTTTTTTTGAGCAATCCAGCAATAATTTGAAGGGCTTCTTTTTTTATCGCCAAAGATAGCATCGAGGATACTGGCTTTAATATTTATAAAACCAACGACCGGAAAAAGTAAAAGTTGTTTAAATCCTTGAAACTCTTGGGGCTTTCCTTTTTCATGTTCACTTAAAAACCAATCCATGGTTAATGTGAGTGCTATTGCTTTTCTAACACCCCCATTGCCATCAATTTCTAATACTTCAAAACCATTATTCTCTAAAAGCTGTTTTAAACCATATTCGGTAAAACGACGAAAATCATAAGGCTCTAAATGTATAGGGCTGATATGAGGAACAGAACCAATAAAATAGCCTCCGTCTTTTAAAACTCTAAACGCTTCAGCAACCGACTTTCGTTCATCCAGCACGTGTTCCAATACCTGATTAGACATTACCACATCTATCGTATTATTTTCTATGGGCAATGCTTCTGCAGCACCCACTTTTTGTTCAATAGGCCTTGTTTCATTAGCAGGCATTAGACCTTCTAAATCAGACGCAATATATTTTTTTACCTTGCCTTCGAATAATTCATAATAAGGCGATTGGCCAGCACCCACATCTAGCAAGGTATCCACCTTACATTTTTCAGAATTTGAAAACTCCTGAAGAAAAGAAACCACCGGTTTAATGTTGTGATAATTAAAAGAAAAAATAGTATTAAAAGGACGCCGTCCTAAGATCAATCTTTTAATACTTTCCAATACTGAGTTCGCCATTTAAACTTGACAAATTTACTCGATTTGCTGGGCAAATCCATTGATTTTTGTTACTTATATCGGTCTAATGAATTGTATTTAAAAACTAAAAGAACATTGTTATATTTGTACTTAAGGATATGAGCATGTCAACTACAGAAATTAAACAGACTTTTGACGAACAGGGGTTTGTTGTTATTGAGAATTTAATTGAAAGCGAACTGATTGCCGATGCTATTAAAGTTTTTAATGATGTAGAAACCTATTTTTCAAATAACTCATATGACCCATTTACTGATTTCTTGATGGAGCACAGAACGGATCAAGGTGCCCTGTATGATTTATATTTTAGGCATCCTGAATATCAAAAATTAACCACACATCCCAAACTACTTAATGGACTTCAAAGCATTATAGGTCCTAATATTTTTTTATACGAAAGTGCTTTGGTTTATAAACCCAAAGGAAAAAAGAATGAGGTCCCATGGCACCAAGATTTTATGAATCGAACGGACGAACCGGAAAAATTGATAGTTTGGATTGCTTTAGATGACGTTACAGTGGCCAATGGTGCTTTAAAATTTATACCAGGTTCGCATAAAAATGGTTTTTTGCCTTTTCATACGGTCAAGGGGGAAACTCATCATACTCGATTAAATTTAGATGGCATAGATTTAGATAATTTCAAATATGGCGAAATGAAAAAGGGGGATGCTTTAATTTTTCATCATTTGCTTTTGCACAGTAGCGATAGAATATCCTCTGAAAAACCGAGAAGAGCTTATCGGTTTTCCGTACAGAATTTTGAACAAATATTTTCTCCTCGTTGCGTACCAGTTGTACTTAGCGGAGGTGGGACCAATATCTATTCTAAGGCTACAAAGAAATCTAGCAGTAAGCCGAAATGGAAAAAAGCCATAAATAAACTGGGGCAAAAACTCGCTACTTTTTCCTAAGATTTTGGTTCATTAATTCATATTTATGGCCCAAAAAACCACCTACTTTCCAAGTTTAAATGGTGTTAGACTTATTGCAGCTTCGATGGTTGTTATCGCACATATAGAAGCATTTAAAAATAAATCTGGGTTCCCGTCATTTGCAGACCACCCTATAATAAATTCTTTAGGTCCTCAAGGTGTTGCAATTTTCTTTGTTTTGAGTGGTTTTTTAATAACCTATTTATTATTGGCTGAAAAAAATCACTATAACAAAATAAGTTTACGAAAATTCTATACCCGAAGAATTTTACGAATATGGCCGTTATATTTCGTTGTTCTTATTCTTGGTTTTTTTGTATTACCACATTCAGGATTGGGTGACTTTTTAGTTAGCACAGAGGAATACTTTACACTTAAACTACTTCTTTGCATAGCCATTCTACCTAATTTCGTATATAACCTCTTTGGGCATATGCTAATGATTGGACCATTATGGTCTGTTGGCGCGGAGGAACAATTTTATTTAATTTGGCCTAATGTGATTAATAGTCTAAAAAAGAAAATAAAAGTGAAACCAATTTTGTTTTCGTACTTAACCATCCTTTCAATAAAAGTTCTAAGCCATGTTATATTTAAACATAATGATTCACTTGAGTTTTCTCCATTGATTTTTAAAACATGCAAGACTCTTTCGTACATCCTAAAATATGATTTAATGATACTAGGAGGCTTCATGGCCTATTTCGCTTATAAAAAACATAAGCTACTTGATATAGTGTACAACAAGTATTGGCAATTATTTTGTGTTTTGGCTGTACTAGCATGTTGGTTTACAAAACCAGCATTGTATGGACTAGAAGATACTATTCTTGGTATATTATATGGCAGTATAATTACAAATCTAGCTACTAACTCAGGAGCAATCTTTAAACTCGAAAATCGTTTTTACAACTTTGGCGGACAAATATCCTACGGTATTTACATGTTTCACTCCCTATTCATTGCGCTTGGCATCAAGCTATTTTCAACCTACTTAAACAATTTTATGGGCAATATATTCCTTTACATTTTTACTTTTAGTGGTACAATTCTTTTGGCTTATTTGTCCTACAAGTATTTCGAAAAACCAATTTTACACTATAAACAGAAATTCATGGTAGTTAAAAGTAGTATGGAAAAGCCGAATTAATCCTTACCTAACCAAGGCTTCAGCATTGGCAACTTAGAAAGCAGCATATTCTCAATTTCATCTGATATTTGCAACTTGCGCAAGGCGATAAAATATAAAAAACTAAACCCCAGAGTTATGAATCCCCCTTGTAAAAAAATATTGCAATCAAGACGATGAACTGCAGGCGAAACGAGTAATACCACTGCAATAATGAATAATAACTGCAGACTTTTATTATTAAAAGGATGAATTTTCATCTTCAGATAAATGTAAAATGTCCTTCCAAGCTGAAATATAAAAATAGAAATAGCCGTGGCCAAACCTGCACCTAATATTCCCCATTGCCCAATCATAATATAATTTGCTCCAATGTTTAACACCGCAAGCGCAACCACAAAATAAAGATTAAACATATAATGCTTTGAATAAATTAGAATATGTTTATTTAAACTCGTCAACATATCAATCAATTTGGCAACTCCTAAGAAAACAAAAATCCATTTAAATGGACGTAAATCTTTACCATTGGTCATAATATCAAATACATTTTCAATATTCAACCAAATAATACAGAAAATAAAGACACCAACAATCATAAGGTTGATAGAAGATTTTTTATAGAGCTCTTCTACCTTATTCATATCATTTTTTTCAAATGAAGATGCTATAAAAGGAGCGCTTATTTCATACAAAGAGCGAGATGGAATTTCCAGAATCGCCGATAGAAAAAGAAAAGAACTAAATATTCCGGCAGATGTTTTCGAAAGAAGGGCACCAATCATAATAATATCAATCTTATACGCCATTAAATGACTCACTTCGTTAAACATGCTAAAGAACATATAACTAGAATACTCTTTCTTTTTAGTTTGCGCCACACGAATTGCATTATTCGTTTTTACATCCCAAGCACCAATTTTCTTTAGATAAAAAATAAGAACAAGCAATACCAAAGCATAAAATAGGACAATCCCTACTTGTAACTCTTCCGTTTGTAATAGGTGCCATAAATGCAATAGAAATATAAAAGGTAAAAAAAACTTGAACCCTAATTTATAAATGATATCAAAGAAAACAATACGCTGAAAATTGGCAGATTGAACTCTTACTAAATTAATAAACCCTATTAGGATTGCTACTGAAATAATAAAAATGTTTTCATTGGTAGAAGATGTTAGCTCCATAATAGGAGACAACCATTTTATCAAATAATCTCCCAAAAAAAATAAAAGCAGCAAGCTAAATCCGGTCGCAATTATTGTAACCAAAAATATAAATCGTAAGAAACCTGGTATGTTCCGTTCCTTAAAAAATGGGAAATACTTCTCAACCAATGCCACAGTTCCTAAATTAAGAAAAGGAGATAGCAACATAGCAATAGCTAACCAATATTGGATTGATCCGTAAAGATTCCAATCTAATGGTAGGATAAAGAGTGTACTTAGGGAACCCACCAAAAAACCAGTAAAATTTACTAAACTACTCTTGACGCTTTGTCGTTGAATTATTCCCATTTGTTGTTTCCTAAATATAGTAATCAACTGCTACCAGCTTAGTGCAAGTTACATTAGTTAAGTGATTTAAATAACTAGAACTTGTAACAAACTACCAATATTCTACATCGGTTATAGCAATTATAGTAACTTTGGATTCGCATGAAAAACAAAGTAGCCCTAGTTACTGGTGTAACAGGACAAGACGGAGCCTATCTTTCCGAATTTTTATTAAATAAAGGATATGAAGTACACGGCATTAAACGAAGAAGTTCAATGTTTAATACTGCGCGTATTGACCACCTTTACAAGGATAAGCACGAGGAAGGTGTAAAATTCTTTATGCACTATGGTGACACTACGGATTCTACCAACTTAATTAGAATTATCTCTGAAGTTCAGCCAGACGAAATTTATAACTTGGCGGCCCAATCGCATGTAAAAGTATCTTTTGAGACGCCGGAATACACCGCTAATGCTGATGCATTAGGTACCTTACGTATTCTTGAAGCCATTCGTATTTTAGGACTTGAAAAGAAAACAAAATTTTATCAAGCTTCTACTTCTGAATTGTATGGCAAAGTGCAAGAAGTCCCTCAAACGGAAACAACTCCCTTCTATCCTAGAAGTCCCTATGCTGTTGCAAAACTCTATGGCTATTGGATTGTAAAAAATTACCGTGAAGCCTATGGACTATACGCTTGTAACGGAATTTTATTTAATCACGAAAGTCCCTTACGAGGTGAGACTTTTGTGACTCGAAAAATTACAAGAGCTATATCAAGAATAAAATTAGGACTTCAAGAAAAATTATACTTAGGAAACTTAAATGCTCAACGCGATTGGGGCCATGCCAAAGATTATATTGAAGGTATGTACTTGATGCTCCAACAGGACAAAGCAGAAGACTATGTTTTGGCTACAGGAGTAACCACTTCAGTAAGAGACTTTGTGAATATGGCTTGTAAAGAAGTAGGTATAGAAATTAAGTGGGAAGGAGAAAACGAAAATGAAAAAGGAATTGACGCTAAAACAAATAAAGTTCTAGTAGAAGTAGATCCCAATTATTTCCGACCAACCGAAGTTGATTTATTAATAGGCGATGCAACCAAAGCAAAAAATGAATTGGGTTGGGAGCCAAAAATCCAATTACAAGAGTTAGTAAAAGAAATGGTAGCCAAGGATTTAGAGTTATTTGAGAAAGATAGAATCTTAAAAGAAAAAGGGCATTCCGTATACAATTATAATGAATAAAGAATATAAAATATACATAGCCGGTCATAGAGGCATGGTCGGTTCTGCTATTAAAAGAAAACTTGAAAAGGAAGGCTATAAAAAATTTATAACGGCTACTTCGCAAGAGTTAGACTTGAGAAATCAAGCATCGGTCAATGATTTTTTTGCAAAAGAAAAACCAACTATCGTGATTCTAGCAGCGGCAAAAGTCGGTGGAATTCATGCGAACAACACGTACAAGGCAGATTTTATATATGACAATCTACTAATAGAAATTAATTGCATTCATGCTGCTTATGAGAACCAAGTTAAAAAACTACTTTACCTAGGTTCATCGTGCATTTACCCTAAGGCTTGCCCTCAACCAATTAAAGAAGAGTATTTGTTAACCGGACCGCTGGAAGAAACAAACAAACCGTATGCAATAGCCAAAATTGCTGGAATCAGCTTGTGTCAATCTTACAACGAACAGCACGGAACTAATTTTATATCCGCCATGCCTACCAATTTATATGGCCCCAATGACAACTACGATTTGAAGAATTCCCATGTACTTCCTGCCCTGCTTCGAAAATTTCATGAGGCAAAAGAGCAAGGTATTTCATCAGTAGAAATGTGGGGAAGTGGTAAACCCAAACGAGAGTTTTTACACGTAGATGATTTAGCGGATGCATGCTATTTCTTACTGCAAAATTATGATAGTTCTGAGCCGATTAACATTGGTTGTGGTGAAGACTTAAGTATTGGTGAACTAGCAGAGCTAATCAATGAAATCGTTGGCGGACAAGCTGAAATTAAAAACGATACTTCTAAACCAGACGGCACATTAAGAAAGTTACTCAGCGTGGATAAATTAAAACAGCTGGGTTGGAAAGCTTCCATCGGTTTACGAGAGGGAATAGAGAATACCTATAAAGATTTTTTAAAAAACAGAGCTACTATCAAGGAAGAATTATAAACTGCTCCGAAGAAGTATTAGATTGAGACGAACTATCCGACTGCAATACATTCAGAACTACTTCAAACGTATCGGGGGTAAATACGAATTGTAAATGTTTCAAAGTATCGGTAGGCTCAACATAAATAGTATCTTTCATATCCTCATCCTTCCGAATTACGTACCATTTAGTAAGATCGTAGTTTTTTGAGCAGTTCATAAAACGAAGTATTTTTCCAGCCTTATATTCTGCGGTTCCTAGATTCATACAGGCAACTGCTTCTCCTCTTTCTTTCTCACAGGCCGTGAATAGAGAGCAGGTTACTAATAAAATTAGGATAGGGTAAAGTAGTTTCATATCTAAAATTAATTAAGCTAAGATAAGTAGAATCACTAATTTAAAGCACTAAATATTCTTTAGATTTCAGTTTTAAGGGTTCAAAGACGTAAGAATAAGAAATTCTTTTCTCTGATTTTAATAGAGTGGTAATATTTTCAAGCAAATCAGGATGCGATTTCATACCGTTCATCAGCAAAAGAAAATCAGAGTTGAGTAATTCTGGAATTAAATAATCAGTACGATTCCTATTACAAATAACATTATAATCAATACTACGAATCGTATCAACGTCATTATAAATCTTATAAGCCACACCTCCTTTATCGTTTATCATTTCCAGGTCCAACCTAAAATTTCGATCTAAAAGCATATTGAGCGTATGAATGAATTGAAAGGACTCAAAAGTTGAGACACACGCTAAGCAGTTCATATCTTCAAAATACTCATCAAATAGTTCTTCACGATTAAAGCGAACTAGCTGTACTTTGGGCTTTTTTATTCTGGCTGCCATAGATGTTTTGCAAAGTTAATAATTTGGTGGTCCTTTATTTTGATGCCCTCCCCTTCAAGAAGTTTTTGCATACTGCTAGGTGGAGAAAAATGCATTCGCCCACTAAGCAAACCCACTCGATTTACAACTCTATGCGCTGGCACCTTTGGCACTTGATTATGAGATTGGTTCATGGCCCACCCTACCATACGCGGTGTGGCACCTACTAGTTTAGCTATAGAACCGTAAGTAGTTACTTTCCCTTTTGGGGTCTGACGAACCACGTCATAAACAGCTTCAGTCCAATCTTCCTTAGCCATTCGCATTAAGTTTTTTTTGATCTTCTAGTAGTTTTTTTCTACGGAGTTCATTCACTACCGCCTTATAATCATAAGGACAATGCTTACAACCATTTCCACAACAGTAACCACGTTGCAATAAATATTCGGCAGTAAACACCATAAACCCATCAGGATTCATGTAGAATAATTCATCGTCATCAAACAGCGGTTTCTTCATTCTCCTTCTTTTTTTTTGGTGGAATAATTATTTCAGCTTTCGGTAAGCTAAAACTTAAAAATTGAATCGTTCGATTATCTTCCAGATGCATCCCTTCATAAAATGTTTGAATGTTCAAAGGGAAATTAGGTTCTCCATTGGCATATACATCATCATGGCGCACTAATAGTTCACATTGATGCCACTCTATCATTTCTAGTGTAAAATCAAATAAAGGTTTAGAATCTGTTTTTAGATTAATCGTCGCACCCGGTTTCAACACTTTTTGATACTCTTTCAAAAAACGGCTGTGAGTCAGTCTATTTTTAGCTTTTGAATCTTTTAAAAACGGGTCTGGAAATGTAATCCATATTTCCTCAATACTATTTGGCTTAAAATAGGACTCAATTTGCTGGATTTGCGTTCGCAAAAAAGCAACGTTGGTAACCCCCTCTTCCAGAGCTTTTTTAGCCCCAACATACATTCGATTGCCCTTCACATCTAAGCCTACAAAATTGCAATCAGGCTTCGCTTTAGCCAAATTCACAGCATATTCTCCTTTTCCACAGGCTAGCTCTAATAAAATAGGATTCTCATTACCAAAAAAAACTGACCATTGATCAGCCTGATTTTCAGGATATTGAAAAACATTCTTAAAATTTTCTATCGCCGCAAAACGAAACAATTTTTTCCCCTTCATATTATCTGAATCCGTTACTAAAATTGAATCAAAAATAAGTTCTTTAACCAAGTTGGCTAGAATAATTTCCCACCAAGTGTGCAGAAACAGGAAGTAAGAAGTCCGTTTTTTTTAAATGAAAAATGTAAGTTTGTGTATCAAAAAAGTATTGCATTGAGTTAAGATTACTTTTTTGATACTAAAATAAAAAAATAATAACCATGGCTGAATCCATTGATCAAATAACCACCGAGGCCGAAGAAGGCATGAAAAAAGCGATAGAGCATCTTGAGAATGAACTGATTAAAATCAGAGCGGGAAAAGCTACGCCAAGTATGTTGGACGGTATTACTGTTGAATATTATAATAATCCTACGCCAATTAATCAGGTAGCGAATATCAGCACACCGGACGCTCGCACTTTAAATATCCAACCGTTTGAGAAAAGCCTCTTGGGTGACATTGAAAAAGCGATTATGGCCGCCAATATTGGTATCACTCCTTCGAATGACGGAGATAATATTCGTCTTTTTATGCCACCGCTTACCGAAGAACGACGAAAGGAAATGGTGAAAAAAGTATATGCAGAAGGTGAAAATGCTAAAGTGTCCATCCGAAACATTCGCCGAGACGCAATGGAAGGAATTAAAAAACTTGAGAAAGATGGAATGAGCGAAGACGAAGCTAAGGATGGCGAAAGCAGTGTTCAAAGTCTGACAGATCAATACAGCGAATCAGTGGATGAGCACAGCAAGGTGAAAGAAAAAGACCTGATGACCGTTTAAAAAATTTACATGGAAAGCATCCAAAATTTTCTTAGTGAAAATTGGCTGATTGCCCTTTCCACTCCTATTTACATTATACTAATTGGCTTAGCAGTCCGCCTTAGCAACTATCAGAAGCGAAACTATTATTCTGTAAAAGTTGCTAGGATTAACTGTTATCTGAAAGTAGCTAACGCTGTCCTAGTTTTCGCTTTCCAAGCGACAGCCCTGATTTTGTTAGCAGCAATTTCTCAATGTTCGTCAGAGGATTTTAATTTAACGACAGACTTCAGATCTTCGGTATTTCGCCCCTTTATTTCAATTTGGTTTTTTCTTCCACTCACATTCTTCGGATGTGAGCCACTTGAAATTTTACTTATGAATTCGATTTGTCAGATTTACGGTACAATCGTTCACACTCGATTTATAAAAAAAATGCCTGCATGGTTCGATGCCATTTTCGTCAGCCCATCGCATCACAGGGTTCATTATGCTAGTACTATTTTATACCTAGATAAAAATGTGGGTATGGTTCTCACTATCTGGGACAAATTATTTGAAACTTTTGAAAAAGTACGCTACAGACTTACTGTAAACGTCTTAAAACCTTACCACCTAACGCACCAAGTTTTTCATGGATGGCAACAAGTCTTAAAAGATAGAACCCGACCCAACAACAGCTGGCGAGATAGCATAAACTATTTAGTAGCACCGCCCAGTTGGAGCCATGATGGCTCCACACTAACTGCCAAAGAATTAATAAAAAATTTAAAATAGAATATGAAATTTAAGAATCAAACAAATCATTATCAAGGTAAAGTAAGAGATGTATTTAGTATCGGAAGCGATGATTTGGTCATGGTAGCCAGCAACCGTATTTCAGCCTTTGATCATATTCTACCAAAAGAAATTCCTTACAAAGGACATATTCTTAACTTAATAGCGACTGAGTTTTTGAAGCAAACAGAATCTATCGTACCCAATTGGTTAGAAACGTCCCCTTTACCTAACGTTAGTATCGGCAAACGCTGTGAGCCCATTGCCTTGGAAATGGTAATTAGAGGCTATCTTACTGGCCATGCCTGGCGCACCTATCAATCAGGTGAGCGAATTTTGTGCGGCGTTTCACTGCCGGAAGGAATGAAAGAGCACGATAAATTTCCCGAGCCTATCATTACACCTGCCACCAAAGCAACCGAAGGACATGACGAGGACATAAGCCGTGAGGAAATTTTGGCACAGAATATTGTAGATGTAGAGACCTTGAACCAGCTTGAAAACTATACTCGAGCGCTCTTCGCTCGCGGTACTAAATCTGCACAAGAGCGTGGTCTCATTTTGGTAGACACTAAATATGAATTTGGATTCTATAATGGAGCAATTATGCTCATGGACGAAATTCATACGCCTGATAGCTCACGCTATTTTTATGCAGCGTCCTATGAAGAAAACCAAAAGAAAGGATTGCCTCAAAAACAACTGTCTAAGGAGTTCGTGCGTGAATGGCTTATTGAAAACGGGTTCCAAGGTTTAGACGGACAGCAAATGCCAAGAATGAGTGATGCGGTAGTTGAAGATATTACAAATCGTTACATAGAATTATATGAAAAACTGCTTGGCAAAAAATTTGTAAAAAGTGAGGTGAGTGTGCAACAAATTCAAGAAGTAGTCAACAATTATTTTAAATAAAAAACTACTATGAGTTTGAGTTTTTCTGCTATTGATTTTGAGACTGCCGTTAGTCATCACGCTTGTTCTGTAGGAATTGTGGCAGTAGAAGATGGCAAAATTGTAGAAGAGTTCCACCAACTCATACAGCCGCCGTTTAATGAATATAATTATTACAATATACGCGTACATGGCATTACACCACATGATACCTATGACGCCCCATTGTTTAGTGAAGTATTTTATGACTTGCAAAAAAGGTTAGCCCATCGGACGGTGGTGGCTCATAATGAAGGTTTTGACCGTGGAGTTCTGCGAAAAAGTATGAAGGACTATAATATCCATCATTCAGAACTAAACACTCTTGATAAATGGGAATGCACTGTGAAAATTTTTAGAGCCTTAGGCTACAAAAGAAATAACTTAGCCGCATGCTGTGAGCGTCATAGAATTGAACTTCAGCACCATGATGCCTTGAGCGATGCGCGGGCATGTGCAAAGCTTTATTTACTTTCACAGGGAGTAGAGATTTAAGGTTTGACTCTTCCTTTGAGGGAGGTAAATGCAGTACGGGTATACATTTTTTTAATAATCCCGTCTACTAATCCAACTTGCGGTACTAAAATTTCAGTGAAACTCCCCCACTTCATTATAGACAAATATATTTTTAAGGCCGGTACAATCACATCCGCCCTATCCTGACGAAGTTTGTAGTTATGAATTCGATCTTGAACAGTCATTTTTTTCAAATCTTTGTAATAAACACGAAGTAAATCAAGACTGAGCGGTGAGCCTGTTTTTTGTTTAGAAATAGAAAACACCTTATTAATATTTCCTCCAGAACCAACAGCTAATAATCCAGTATATTGTTTGCAAATCTTTTTAATAAATTTTTGCATCCGCTGTAGCTCTTCTTCTTTTACTTTATCTTTTAGCCATCGTATAGTTCCTACATCAAAAGACTCTTGCGCAATTATTTTAGAACTTTGAAAAATAGTAATTTCAGTACTCCCTCCTCCTACATCCGCATAGAGATAATAATGATCAGGAGAAAAATTGTCACGCAGTTGCGTTTCTAATAATAGTTCTGCCTCTTCCTTACCCGATATAATTTGAATATCAAGCCCAATTTCTTTTCGAATTTCTTCTACGAGTTGCTTGCCATTGCTAGCATCTCTCATGGCACTTGTGGCCACTGCTTCGCAATGTTTAACATCAAAAACTTCCAATAAATATTTGTAAGCTTGAACCGTCTGTTTTAATTTTTCAGCTTTAGTTTGAGAGATTTCTCCCGTTTCAAAAACTTCAAACCCAAGACGAAGTGGCACTCGCACTAAACTAACTTTAGTAAAGTCAGGACTTCCGTCCGTATAAATTCCTACATCTGAAATAAAAAGTCGTGCGGCATTGGAGCCTATGTCTATGGCAGCTAATCTCATGCTAAATAACAAATATAGGTTGTAGCGCCTGAACCGAGAATTTAAAGAATAAACAAGATGATCGACTATTGTATTTCACTCGATTGAAGTTCGCTCATTCGTTTTTCTTTTGCATCTCGCAGGAAATCAGAAGCAAAAATAAAATCATTTAAACGCTGATTATCGCTAAAAATAATTTCTTTATTAGTCCCTTCCCAACCTCTTCGACCTTGATCAAGGTATAAAATATGATCTCCACTTTCCAGCACAGTATTCATATCATGTGTGTTTACGATCGTAGTGATTTCATATTCTTGAGTTAAGTCCATGATGAGTTTGTCAATCACTAAACTCGTTTTGGGATCTAAGCCGGAGTTCGGCTCATCTACAAAAAGAAATTTGGGTTTTAATACAATCGCACGAGCTAAGGCAACTCGTTTTTGCATTCCACCACTAATTTCTGCAGGGAATTTTTTGTTAGCATCTTCAATATTGACTCGAGCCAGAACATCATTTACGATTTTCCGTTTTTCCTTTAGGCTGTAGTCAGTAAACATGTCTAGCGGAAATCGAATATTATTTTCAACCGACATACTATCAAATAGAGCTGAACCTTGAAAAAGCATTCCGATGTTTTTGCGGAGTTCCTTTTTTTCGTCTTTATCCATTTCTAGGATGTCTTTTCCCTCGTATAAGATTTGACCTTTCTCAGGCTTAATTAAGCCAATCATACATTTCATAAATACTGACTTCCCACTACCACTTGTTCCGATTATCAGATTCATTTGACTCTTGTACATCTGGCAGCTCACATTGTGTAATACCGTTTTGCCAGAGAAAGACTTCGTTAAATTTTTTACCTCTATCATTTTTTATAATAACAATGCAGCCAATGCATAATCGGCCAATAAAATTAATACACAACTTACTACTACAGCCTTGGTAGAAGATCGACCAATTTGCAAGGCGCCCCCTTTTACATAATAACCAAAATAAGCAGATACAGAGGTAATTAAAAAAGCAAATACAAACGCCTTGATTAACCCAAAAAACAAATTAAAAGGGACAAACTCAATCAACAATCCCATTTCGAATTGGGCCGGATTTAAAATACCGCTCATTGTTCCTGCCATATAGCCTCCCAAAATGCTTAAAAACATTGAGAGCACAATTAGACAAGGAATCACAAAAATGGAAGCTAAAATTTTTGGTAGAATTAAAAAAGTATGTGTGTTAATTCCCATTATTTCTAAGGCATCAATCTGTTCGCTCACTCGCATGTTTCCTAATTCACTAGCAATTTTACTACCTACTACCCCCGCTAATACAATACAGGTTACCGTAGGAGAAAGCTCCAAAAAAGTACTATCTCGAATAATAGTAGCAATCAATTCCACTCCTACCAATGGACTTACCAACTGATAGGCGGTTTGTACTGTAGTTACTGCTCCCAGGAATAAGGAAATAATAATCACAATCCATAGAGAACCGATACCAATTTCATTGCATTGGTGAAAAAGCTCCTTCCAGTATACCTTGGAGCTTTCTGGGCGCCGAAACATCTGCTTGAGCATCAATAGATACCGCCCAAAATGGGCTAAAAAACCAGTTATCATTCCTCCTTCAAATGTAGTATTATTGTGTAGGAAAAAATGAATGCATCTTGAATAATTCTATTTTGTACAATCTTGCAGATATTTTAGTACAAATCTTGCTTTTTATAAAATCTCCACTACATTTGCACTCCGAAATTTTTCGGAACAAATAATATTTAATAAACGCTAATAATTTCAATTATATGCCAGTAAAAATCAGATTACAAAGACACGGATCTAAGAAACGTCCATTCTACTTTATAGTAGCGGCTAATTCTCGCTCGCCAAGAGACGGTAAGTTTATCGAGAAATTAGGCACTTATAACCCACTAACCGTTCCTGCAACGATCGAAATGAATCGGGAACGTGCGTTACATTGGTTAAACAAAGGCGCACAAACAACCCATACAACTAAACGTATCCTTTCTTTTAAAGGAGTACTTTATTTAAAACACCTAATGCGTGGTGTAGGTCTTGGCTTATTTGACGAAGCAACGGCATTGGAAAAATTTGAAACTTGGAATGAAGATCATGAAAAGTTAGTTGAAGAGCGCCAGAGCAAGCATAAGAAAGATAAGGATGCTAAAAAGCAAAAGCCAATTATTAAGAAAATTGATGTAGCACCAACTGCAGCGGAAGTTGAAGCTGAAGTGGCAGCAGAAGAAGCAGCCGAAGGTGAAGCCCCAGCCGCTGAAGAACCTACTGCACCTGCTGCTGAAGAACCTACTGCAACTGAAGAGGTAAAAGAAGAGCCCGCTACTGAGGAAGTGAAAGAAGAGCCAGCCGCTGAAGAAACTAAAGCTGAACCAGAAGCTAAAGATGAAGCAGCTGAAGAGAAAAAAGAAGAACCTGCCGCTGAAAATCCCAAAAAAGAGGAGGAAGCGAAGGAAGAAGATAAGAAAGAAGAAAAAGAATAAACTTCAAAATTTTACACAAAACCCCGAATCCTTGGTTCGGGGTTTTTTATTTTTACAATATGAGAAGATTATCCATCTTGCTAAGCGCACTAAGTATATTTTTTTTGCAAGCCTGCAAAGAAGAACCACGAAAAGAAGAAACAGCTAAGGATGGCTATGCTATATTTCAATCTGATAGTCTGGGACTCAGCATTGAATATCCACAAACCTATGAGCTAAAGGAAAACATTAAACCAGAAATTCCCGTTTCTTTTATTGATAAAACATCGCCCTCCGAAAACTATTTAGATTGGAGCAAGGTTATGCTCAATATAGAGCCCCTCCCAGCAGTACAATTGCAATTGTTGGAATATCTACAAGCGTCTCAAACAGAACTAAAAATATTGATGCCCGCCTTAAGAATGTACGATACCGATAGCTTAGTAAGTAATGAAGGTAAAAAAGTGGGCACCTATCAATATGACCGTGACGGAAAAGAAAGAAGTTTTACTTGTAAGATGTACGTTTTCTTGCTAGAAGGCCGAGCAGTAAATGTCAACTGCGTTAGTTTAAAAGATGAATTCGAGAATAAAGAAACCGAATTTGATGAACTCGTTAAAAGTATAAAATTCAAATAGTATGAGATATCTGGCACTCGGCGATAGTTATACCATTGGAGAGTTAGTTCCATTGGAGAAAAATTTTCCTCACCAAACCGTAACGGTTTTGAAAGGTAAGAATATTAATCTTCAACTTGATAAAACTATTGCCGTTACAGGTTGGACCACTGGCGAATTGAACGAGGCCATTGCTAAAGAAAAACCTACACAAGACTATGATTGGGTTACACTTCTGATAGGAGTAAACAATCAATACCGCGGACAAGAAATTGAGCGCTACGAAAAAGAACTGTACAATCTAATTAGTCAAAGTATTCTATTTGCTAAGGGAAGAGCATCACGAGTTATTATCCTTTCCATCCCTGATTGGGGGATGACGCCATTCAATACAAAAAGGGATATAACTCAAGTATCTAAAGAAATTGATGAGTATAATACTATTAAAAAGAAATGGGCTGAACATTTTGGATGCCCATATCTAGACATCACGCCACTCACCAGAAAATTTTCTAAAAACGAAGACTATCTTACTGAAGATAAGCTTCACTTAACGGGTAAAATGTACCGCCTTTGGGCTGAACGAATTGCCAGAATCATTATTGACAATTCTTAAGTTTTGAATCCTAATCTAGTAAGTGAACTCTTCTATCACCTTAAACGAAGAAAAGACTATAAGTAAAAAGACCGGAGCTTAGTAGAAAAAACAAGCCTGCGAATATCAGAGTCAAACGTTCCTTTTTTTTGAGAAGACTAAAAGTTGAACCACATAAAATAATGAATGCCCCAAGAGTTGTAGCAATATTGATAGCTAAATATTCTCCGTAGCTCATGTTATACATCCTATACATTCTTCCATTCAAACCCGAATGGTCCAATAGTAAATCATAAACGGTTGACCCAAAACCTAGGAACATAATAGCTGATAAGAGTATGACCTGCATACCAAGAAGAGCTAAGTACCATTTCATGTTTTGATTTTTTTGAAAAGACTATCAATCTTGCTTTTGGGCAAAATTCGCTGCCCTTGTTTTCCAATAGCAATCAATCTGTCTCCTACCCTAGCCTCAAACGAATTGACAATTTCACCATTCCCATTAATCTCTTCAAAGCGAGCGATAAAAACTACCGTTTCGCCAACGAAAGCTGGAGACTTATGCTCAATACTTATCGAAGTACCAATGCCTTCTTCAGAATCTTCTTTCATTTCTAATACGAAGAGACGACCGCTCCATTCCGCATCTCTACATAAAGCAAAAGTGGAGTATACATTATGTACAACTCCACTTTCAAATTTAGCAATATCGTTAGGTGATACTACAATACTATATTCTTTTTGGTCTCCATTTTGAAAGGTGTTTTTCATAATTCTTCGAATGAAAATAAATAAGAATTATCACCTCGTCAAAATTTTACTATTATTCTAACAAAAAATACGAAACTCTATTTCAAATACTTGAAATTCGTTTTCGGAGTCAACTTCTTCAAAGCAGCTACATACAACTTCACACAGTTTTCTACGTCGTCTTTATGAACAGTTTCAACTGTGGTGTGCATATAGCGCAACGGCAAGGAAATCAAGGCACTCGGCACACCGCCATTACTAAAGGCAAAGGCATCTGTGTCAGTACCGGTAACGCGCGAAGAGGCTTGCAACTGATAAGGAATCTTAGCCTTATCGCCAGCTTCTCTAATAAGCTCCAATAAAAGATTATGAACCGCAGGTGCAATAGTCAACACGGGACCTTTTCCAACATTTGCTTCACCTTGTGCTTTTTTATTCATCATAGGCGTAGTAGTATCATGAGTAACATCAGTCACAATCGCTACGTTTGGCTTAATAGTATCTGTAATCATTTTAGCACCATTTAAACCCACTTCTTCCTGCACAGCATTCACGATGTACAAACCGAACGGTAATTTTGTTTTACCTTCTTTAAGCATTCTAGCAACTTCAGCAATGATAACTCCCCCCATTCTATTGTCATGTGCTCGTGCAATCCAATGCCCGTTATTTCCTTCTTCAAATCCGTCGCGGAACGTAATTACGTTTCCAACTTCGATACCCAATTTTTCTACCTCTTCTTTTGAATTACAACCGCAGTCAATCCATATGGTAGAAGTAGTTGGCTTTTTTTCATTCGCACGAGGGCGAACATGAATTGCTGGCCAACCAAAAACAGCTTTCACTAAACCCTTTTTTCTGGTATGAATGTGTACGCGCATTGCCGGAGCAATCTGATGATCACTTCCTCCGTTTCGAGCCACGTGAATGAATCCATCAGAAGTTATATATTTTACATACCAGGCAATTTCATCAGCATGTGCTTCGATTACCACTTTGAATTTTGCTTTGGGGTTTATAATCCCAACAGCGGTTCCGTAATTGTCTATAAAATATTCATCAATATAGGGCTTGATATAGTCCAACCAAATTTTTTGACCAGGCGCCTCAAAACCAGTTGGCGCATAATTATTCATATATTTTTGGATAAAATCCATAGATTTTTTTCCAAAGAATTCTTTTGTACTTTTTTTAGTAGCTGCTTTCTTTTTTGCTTTTGCCATAGGTGAACAAAGATGCTAAATTTAGATTAGAAAATAAAAAACAATTTCTAGTGAGGAACGCCCTTTAGTTTTTCAGCAAGCGTTCCATCCGGATTGATTTTAAAAGCCGCCGGAATGTCGGTAACGCCGTACTTTCTTGAAAATTCATTCGTAGCTACAAAACCGCTTACCTCTTCAATTTGATAAGACCAAGGGAAATTCATTTTATCTGAAACTCGTGCAGCCTGTCCTTGTTTTTTTTCAAGTGCAATGCTCACGACTTCGATATTCTCATCATTTTTATTATTATAAAACTCTACCCAATGCGGCAGTTCTGCACGACAAGGTGGACACCAACTACCCCAAAACACCAAGTAAACTGTTTTACCTTTCAGATCTGATAATTTAAAATTTTCCCCCGTTACCAATTGAGCAGATACGGCGGGAGTAGTTTCGCCCACTTTCGCTTTTGACTGAAAAAGCAAATAAGCCACTACGGCTACAATGACTACTGCAAAAAAAATAAGGATGCTTTTATTCATATATATGTTACGTTTATAATCCTGTGCAATTGACGTTCCATCAAGCAGTTTCTTTCAATACTAGACTATGTATTCGAGCTAAGAAAAGTTCAAAAGAATTCAAACACTTTTACCAATTTACAAAAGCACGGTTGAAAATATCATCTTTTAATTGATCAGTAATTTCTTCAATCAAAGCACTTTCTACACTTTGAAAATTTCGGTCTGCATTAAAGTCTGCGAATCGTGAAAAGGTTTGTGTAAAGTTTTTTTCTTCGTCTTGCCGATTCTCAAATATAATTTTCACCCCAATCGTTAAACGATTTTTCGCCGAAGTTTCAGTACCCGTTATAGAGGCTACGGTTACATTATAGGTTTCAATTGAGCCCTGAATATCATAGTCCGCTTTATCATTATCCACCTGAGCCAAAGAAGAAAGCGATGTAAGATGTTGGCGTAATTTTTGTGTAAAAGTTGCGCTAAGCGAAGGAGCGACCGTAGGAGCATTGTTTTCTATAAAATGAATATTAATCGTATCCCCACTAATTGCAGCACCCGTTAAACTATAAAAACCACAAGAGGCCAGTAAACCAATCAACAAAAAACAACTTCCGATTTGAACCAATTTTCTGCTAAATATCAACATCGTATTCTTTAATTTTTCTGTATAAAGTTCGTTCACTAATTCCGAGTTCTGCAGCTGCATTTCTTCTGCGCCCTCTGTGTTTCTTTAAGGCTTTTATTATTAAAGTTTTTTCGTTTTCTGCGAGGTCCAAAACATCTTCAACTTCTTGGGCGCTACTTGTATTTTGATCTCCCTGAGAAATAATAATCGGCTGACCGCTTTCTGAGGATTGCATCTCTCGATCGCTCATACTACCACCATTACTTGGCAGGTAAGAAGGCTGCGGCTCTCTGTTTTCTTGTTGAAAATTCTGCTCTCCTTGGTAGGCCTTTGCTCCACCAGGACTTTTCATTATTTCAAAAAACATTTTCTTTACATCGGTTACATCCTTTTTCATATCAAAGAAAAGTTTGTACAGTAAATCACGCTCAGAGGAGAAATTAGAATTTCCGTCGCCACCCTCACTAGGAATGATAGCAGGCAATTTTTGTTGATTATCTTCTGGTATATAAAATTGTAATTCAGCTGAAGTCAATTTTTTGGACTGGCTCAATACTGATATTTGCTCAGCCATATTTTTAAGCTCTCGAATATTTCCCGGCCAAGAATAGGTCGTCAATAATTGCTGCGCTGCTTCATCAAGATGTACGGTATCGGTACGATATTTATCAGCAAAGTCAGCTGCAAATTTTCTGAACAATAATGAAATATCGTTTTTGCGCTCTCGCAAGGCTGGTACGCGAATCGGCACAGTACTCAATCGGTAGAATAAATCTTCTCTAAACTTACCAACAGCTGCTAACTCTTTTAAATCTTTGTTTGTCGCTGCTACCACGCGAACATTGGTTTTTAGCACCTTACTGCTTCCAACTTTTATGTACTCGCCACTTTCTAGGACCCGCAATAATCTCGCTTGTGTGCCCAAAGGCATTTCGCCTATTTCATCCAAGAAAATCGTACCGCTGTTGACCGTTTCAAAATATCCTTTTCGATCGCCTACCGCTGAGGTAAAGGAGCCTTTTTCATGACCAAATAACTCACTATCAATTGTGCCCTCGGGAATCGCTCCGCAGTTAATCGCAATAAACGATTCGTGCTTTCGACTGCTATATTGATGTATTATTTTAGAAAAAACTTCTTTACCTACTCCACTCTCCCCTTGGATTAGGACCGTCAAATCAGTATTCGCTACTTGAAGCGCTACGCCCAACGCATAGTTTAAAGCAGCATCATTCCCAATGATTCCAAAACGGTTTTTCAAAGACTGTAAATCTTGGTTTGTTAGCATAATTCTTAAAAAGAGTGACAAAAATACAGAGAAAGCTGCCAAGAAGGGTATAAAATCGCGTTAATTGATAGGTTAATTGAGAGTTGATAATTGAAAGCGATTTAGGTGTAAGTCCTAGCAGAAGTCTACGTTGAGCTAATCTGGCTTTGGTCGGCGGCCCTTATTGCCCGTTGGCGAGGAGAGGCTGACCGAGAGCACTGCCAACCAAAGCACTACAATAGGCTTGAATCGTGCCACATGCCAACATAATCAAACAATCCTGGCTTTAGTCCTGGCTTTGGTCGGCGTCCCCGCCGACTAATCTTCTATTGCTTTGGTCTTTGATTACCCTTATTGCCCGTTGGCGAGGACGCCAACCAGAGCACTGAATACTTTCAAGGACGCCAACCAGAGCACTACTATGGACTTGGATCCTGCCACATGCCAACATAATCAAACAATCTCTCCAAAAAGCGTAGCAGAAGAAGCTCTAGTAATATTCACCATAACATAATCCCCAACCTCAATTTTACCTTTCGGAAAAATAACTAGCTTATTTTGGTCCGTACGCCCTTGAAATTCTTCTGGGTTCTTTTTACTTGGGCCCTCTACTAAAACTTTATACGTTTTGCCCACTGTTTTTTCATTGCTAAGAAGAGCGTGTTTTCTATGCAAAGCAACCACCTCAGCTAGTCTTCGTTTTTTTATATCTTCCGGCACATCGTCTTCGTAACGACGCTCAGCTAAGGTGCCTGGTCGCTCACTATAGAAATACATATACGCCAAATCGTATTGGCAGTATTCCATTATGCTCATGGTTTCTTGATGATCTTCTTCGGTTTCGGTACAGAAGCCAGTGATAATATCTGTGCTAATTCCACAGTCGGGAATCAATTCTCGGATTCTATCAACTTTGGAGAGATACCATTCACGAGTATACGTACGATTCATCAATTGCAAAACTCGCGTGCTTCCACTCTGCACCGGTAGGTGGATATAATTGCAAATATTATCGTATTTTTTTATTGCAAACAAAACATCGTCTGTAATATCTTTAGGGTGCGAAGTACTAAAACGAACTCGTAAATCCTTACCTACTTGCGCTACTTTTTCTAGTAGCTGCGCAAAATTTACTTCTTCATATTGTATTTGCCCTTCAGCGTCAACACTATTATTTGTCCAAGAGTAAGAGTCTACATTTTGTCCAAGCAAGGTTACTTCTTTATAACCTCTATCGTATAAATCTTGAGCCTCCGCCAAAATAGAACGATAATCTCTGCTGCGCTCCCGCCCTCTTGTAAAAGGCACTACACAAAACGTACACATATTATTACAGCCCCGCATGATAGATATAAAGGCACTCACACCATTACTATCCAATCGCACTGGGCTAATATCCGCATAGGTTTCTTCTCGGCTTAGTAAAACGTTGACTGCTTTTTGTCCACCATTGGCTTCTGCAATCAAATCGGGTAAAGAACGATAAGCGTCTGGACCTACTACCATATCCACCAATTTTTCCTCCTCCAGTAATTTTGCTTTCAAGCGTTCGGCCATACAACCCAGCACGCCCACTAATGGCCTTTCTTTTTTCTTTCTTTTCTTTAATCCTTTAAAATGAGTCAACCTATGACGAACAGTTTGTTCAGCTTTGTCACGAATAGAGCAGGTATTTAATAAAATCAAATCTGCCTCCGTAAAATCTTTAGTGGCCCCATAACCCGTATCGTATAAAATACTCGCTATGATTTCACTATCATTAAAATTCATGGCGCAGCCATAACTTTCAATGTAAAACTTTTTATCAAATTGATTAACCTCATCAATCGGTTGAAAAGCTTCCCCTTGTTTTTCTTCTTCTACTAACTCTCCTCTAGCACTCATTTCAGATTTCAAAATTACTTTATTCAATGGAAACGAATTGGGTTTGAGCGAGATTATCTATTTCCTTAAAAACGAAAGACTGCCGGTATTATTATCAAATTTCTGAGAAATCCTATCACCTTTTCAAGTGTTACTCAAACTGTAAAAGAATCTTTTAATTTTTTTATACTTTCTAATTCAAAAAAATCACTTATATTAAGGCTTACAAAAATTAAAAACTATGGTAAACGCAAAACACATGGCCACCTTTTTACTTGGGGCCGCAGCTGGGGCAGCTTTTTTGAAATACAAAACAATGAGCGAAGAAGAGAAAGAAGAAATGATGGAAAAATTTAAGGCCAAAGCTGAAGAATTTAAAACGCAAGCCAACGATACCGCTGAGAAAGCCGAAGGGTATTTCGAAGAATTGATGAGTAAAAGTGGTGACGCTATGAAAGATATGATGGAAAGTTCTGAAGGCTTCTTGGATGATCTTTTCAAACCAAAGGATGATACAGGAGGCGACGAAGCCAAAGCTTAAAACCCTTACTAAGGCTAAGTTTGTTAAGACTTAGCCTTTTTTTCACACTTGATATAAAAGTGCGTTAAAAAAATTACGAACACTTTTTTGAAATTAGATTGATTACTAATTTTGTCTGCAAACATTATAATTATGAAACGAATATTGGGAATCATTTTAATCGCATGCTTAACGACGATCACCACTTTGGCCGTCGCAAAAAAATTCTTTTCAAACGATATGCTAGCCTTAGCCACCGATGAAAATCATGGCTATGAAATGCAAAATGCAAACTACCATGATGAAGACGCTCCGGCTCCTTTGCCACATGGTGGGTATGTAAATTTAGAAACGGCTGCTGAGAAATCAACCAAGGCGGTTGTGCATATTCGCACAAAATCTAAGGCTCGAGCGGTTCAGTACAACGATCCGTTTGGAGATATGTTTGGAAGTTTTTTCGGACAACGCAGACAAATGCAACCGCAAAGTTCTTCAGGTTCTGGGGTGATTATTTCGGCTGATGGATATATTGTAACCAATAATCACGTGATAGATGGCGCCGAAGAAGTGGAAGTAACCTTCACGAACAAAAGATCTGTTTCTGCAAAAGTAGTTGGTAAGGATGCCTCTTTTGACTTGGCTGTATTGAAAGTGGAGGATAAAAATCTACCACATCTATCCTACGGAAATTCTGACAACGTTAAACTCGGCGAGTGGGTGTTAGCAGTGGGTTATCCACTGAACCTAGAAACTACAGTTACAGCAGGAATCGTGAGTGCTAAATATCGCAATATTGGAATCAACCAACGAAATAATAATGCAGGAGCTATTGAAAGTTTTATTCAAACTGATGCCGCTGTAAACCCTGGAAATTCTGGAGGAGCACTGGTAAATGCCCGCGGCGAACTGATTGGAATCAATACGGCCATTGCATCTCCGACCGGAAGTTATGCCGGATATTCTTATGCGATACCTGCCAACTTAGTAAAAAAAGTAGTGGGCGATATGGTAGAGTTTGGTAATGTACAACGCGCATACTTAGGCGTAAGTTTTATAGAAAGTAAAACAGCCTCGAAAGAAGCTAGAGAAAAATATAACTTAGATAATATCCAAGGTGTAGCCGTTGGTGCTGTATTAGACGGAAGCGGTGCAAAAAAGGCAGGTATCAAAGAAGGTGATGTTATAAAAAGTATAAATGGAAAATTGATTAACACGGGAACGCAACTTCAAGAACGCATTGCTAGTAAACGCCCCGGTGAGAAAGTGTCGCTTCTCTTAGAAAGAAACGGAAGAACAATTACTAAAACTGTTACCCTAAAAAACAATTTAGGCAACACGGAAGTAGTGAAAAAACCTGCAAATGCTAACTCAGAATCTTTAGGAGCCACGTTCCGAGATGTAAGTCCAGCAGAGGCAAGAAGATTTAAAAGTAAGGGTGTGGTAGTTTCGGATCTTAAAAGAGGAATTCTAGCTTATTCTAGAATTAAGAAAGGATTTGTTATTACAAGTGTAAATGACCAAGAAATTGAAAACGTGGCGCAACTACAGAAAATTTTTAGTTCAGGCGCTAAAACATTTCAAATTGGAGGTTTCTATCCAGGCTCCAATGGAAATTATTTTTATAGTTTTCAACTGCCGTAATTAATACGTAGATATTGGAAAGGGGAACTCGCTTTGAGTTCCCCTTTTTTTTGATTCCTATAATTAGATATAATTGTACAATGCGAGTCTTAACTTAGTGACTTCTCGTATTTTAATTGCACCCCAACAGTTTGAAAATTTCTAAAAAAGATACAAGGTCTGTTATACTATATTTTGGACAACTTAAATTAAGTCACCACTCTACAACTATCAACTCTCTGCTAATAAGTGGCACGTCTCTTGACCTATATAATACTGCTACTCTAGTGAGAGGATAACAACTGATTTTACTGACAAAAAGATACTACAATATGAGTTTAGACCGACAATATTTCGCAAATCAAGCAGAGGACATGGAAGTTATGCCAATAGTGCCGCTTACCGAAGAAGAACTAAGTGATGAAGAGAAAAAAAATCTTCCCACTGAAGACTTAACCATTCTTACACTTCGAAATATGGTTTTATTCCCGAATGTAGTAATTCCGATCACAGTTTCTCGTGATAAATCGATTGACGCTGTAAAATTTGCTGATAAGAATGGTAAGTTTATTGGTGTCCTCGCTCAAACAGATGATAAAGTAGAAGAACCCACGGGCGCTGATTTATTTACCAAAGGTACCTTGGCGCAAATCATCAAGACCATCAAAATGCCTGATGATAGCATTACAATTTTCATAAGAGGGCAGGTCCGCTTTGAAGTCAAACAGTTTTCTCAAGAAGATCCTTTTTTTAAGGCTAATGTAAAATACTTAGTTGATAAAATGCCTAAGCCCAATAAGGAATTTAAAGCCATGACAGACAGCGTACGCGACATGGCGGAGCAAATCATGCAAAAGTCTCAGAATGTGCCGCCTGAAGCAGGTATTATTCTCAAGAATATCGAAAATGTAGCTTTCTTAAATCATTTCATTTCTTCCAATTTAAATAGTTCCTTGCTTGAAAAACAAGAAATGCTTGAAATGGATGATTTTCAAAAGCGAACAGAAATGCTTTTACAATTGCTACAAGTAGAGCTTCATCACGTTGAACTAAAAAATAAAATTACCAATCGCACCAAGCAGGATATCGACAAGCAGCAGAGAGAGTATTTTTTGCAACAGCAAATGAAATCCATTAAAGAAGAGCTTGGCGGTGATAGCAATGATAGAGAAATTAAGGATTTAGTGCTACGTGCAGAAAAAGTAAAGCTCAGTAAAACGGCTAAGGAGCTTTTTGATAAAAGTATTCAAAAACTTGAGCGAATGCATCCGACTACACCGGATTACTCCATAACCTATAATCATTTAGACCTTATTTTAGATTTACCATGGGATACCTACACCACCGATACCTACGATATTCCCAAAGCTAGAAAAATACTAGACGGCGATCATTATGGGATGCATAAAATCAAGGATCGACTGCTGGAATATTTAGCAGTATTAAAATTAAAGGGAGATATGAAATCTCCTATCCTATGTTTTGTTGGCCCTCCAGGGATTGGTAAAACTTCTTTGGGTAAGAGTATTGCACATGCCATAAACAGAAAGTATACAAGATTAAGCATGGGTGGAATGCACGACGAGAGCGAATTGCGCGGTCATCGCAAAACCTATATTGGTGCTATGCCTGGTCGTTTGATTCAATCGCTAAGAAAAGTTAAAACGTCTAATCCTGTGTTTATTTTAGATGAAATAGATAAAATAGGAAAAGACTTTAGAGGCGACCCTAGTTCGGCTCTTCTTGAGGTATTGGATCCCGAACAAAATCATACGTTCTATGATAATTATTTAGAACTGGAATATGATCTAAGCAAGGTTCTCTTTATTGCCACAGCCAACAGTCTGAATGATATTCAACCAGCTTTGAGAGATCGATTAGAGATTATCCATTTGAATGGATATGCTGTAGAAGAAAAAATAGAAATTGCGAAGAAACATTTGATACCGAAACAGAAAGGAGCCCATGGTTTAAAAAATCATAAAATCACCATGGGTAACCCGAGCATTCGAAAAATAATTGAAGATTATAGTCGAGAAAGTGGAGTACGTGAGTTGGATAGGCAAATAGCTTCTGTTATGCGTAATATTGCTATGCAAGTAGCAACTCACCCGAGAAAAAAAGAATTTAAACTTTCACCCGAAGATATTGTAGAAATCTTAGGCAAAGCGAAGTATAATATAGAGCTGTATAAAAAAGATAACCCGGCAGGCGTAGCGGTTGGCCTAGCTTGGACCTATGTCGGTGGTGATATTCTTTTTATAGAAACCGCCATGAGCAAAGGAAAAGCTGGGCTTACTCTTACAGGAAACTTAGGCTCGGTAATGAAAGAAAGCGCAATGACTGCACTTACCTTTTTAAAATCAAATGCTGAAAAATACAAAATTAAACAAGAACTGTTAGAGCATAATCATTTTCATATACACGTGCCCGAGGGCGCTACTCCTAAAGATGGCCCTAGTGCGGGAGTAACCATGTTGACGTCTTTATATTCAACAATAACAGGTAAAAAAGTAAAAAAGAATCTAGCTATGAGTGGCGAAATCACTTTACGCGGTCAAGTTCTTCCTGTGGGTGGCATCAAGGAAAAAATATTGGCGGCCAAGCGTGCGGGTATCAAAGAAATTATTCTATGTAAGGACAACGAAAAAGATATTAATGAAATTCCTCAAGAGTTCATACGTGGACTTACGTTTCATTTTGTAGATAAGATGGAAGAGGTTCTTGAAATAGCAATTTAGTTCTAACGATTTTTAAAAAGATTCGTAATATAAAAAAAGCGGCGATTCCTTTGGGAATCGCCGCTTTGCTTTCATCAATAATTAGTTTTATCGCTTCACTATCTTAGTGGTTACAAGTCCATTCTTAGACGAAACTGATATCATATAAACTCCTTTCGAAAGGTATGATACATCTAGATCAATTTCATTTTCACCTGCATTTAATTGAACAACCGATGATTTGATTACTCTGCCAGTTAAACTAATGACGCTCACAATCCCTTCTCCAGCCTGTGATCCTTCATACTTAATATGAGCCTGATTGTTTACAGGGTTTGGATACACATTTAGGTTGTTTATTTTTTTCGTAACGTCCGTTGTAGAAGTAGGCCAGTTAATCAAGCTTGCCAATGTGGTTGACATAAAGGTTCCTCTGCCATACGTTCCCGTATAAATTACATCTCCATTATAAGTTTGTCCGTTTCTTCGTAAAGTTGGTTTTACAACTACCTCCAAAACAGCCGCTCTTGGGTGCCACTTATCTACGGCACCACCAATATTGTTTAACTCTGTCCAAGAGGCTCCACCATTGTCAGTGCCCCAAAGTCCCAAGTCCGTTCCAACAAGATAACTATTAGCTTGGCTAAGCATTGCAATTGAGTAAACTGGCATAGCAGGTAGTCTACCTGAACCATTCCCTTGGATAGAAGTTATAGTAGGGACTGAGTCTAAAGCATTGAGCGATCGATACACGTGATTTGCCACACCGTATCCAGGCACAGTAATTAATAGTTCACTACCATCTTCATTACACTGAACGTCCGTAATATGACCAGACCATGGTCCTGAAATAGGTGTTACTACAAATGAGCTATCCATGTCAAAACCGTTTAAAAATAAATTTGTGGTGGTATCATTATATTGATATTTGGTGTCGAACAAGTCAATTCCAGTAATCCGGACTAACCGACCAGTACCTGACCCTGCATATACTACTTTGCCATCCTCACTAGCAGCAACCGTAGTAAAACCATCACTTCTGTTTCCATTAGGATTTCCTAAGCGGTACATTGGAAACCAAACTGTAGGTGAGTTATCGACTGCATTTTGAGAGAACCATAAGGTATTAGTTAAACCAATAAATAAAACCGACTTAGTCGCTGTTCCTGTGCTTTTCTCAAAAAGTTCAGTGGGTGCTATCCAGTTTGAACCTTCATCAGGACGTCCATCCACATTATTCTCGGGTAGGTTATCAATATTTTTATCAAAAGTTGAGCGGAAAGAAGAAGGGCTTCCTCCGTCCGAAGTATTCTGTAATACTCCATACTGCAAAGTACCAAAAAAGTAATCCGGATCAATATCGCTAGCCGCTCCTCGCATTCCATCACCTCCCATAGCATCAATACTATTGTTTGGCGAGTTAGCTAATTGACCATTAATAATATTGGTACCATTATCCTGTGTACCAAAAATTATCTGACCAAGGTAATTAGCGGCTACACCGTAGCATTGTGCAGTAGAATAATTTTTATTCTTCTCAATGAAATAAGGTTGTGGTATAGTACAATCTGCAGTTCTAAAAAATCCACCGTCCGTAATCATATACATTTCGTCGGGATTGGAAGGGTTGAACATCACCCCATGCATATCAGCGTGAACGTAAGTACCGGATGCAACCGAATTAGTTGTTTTTCTCCAGAATGCGATGGCATCCCAAGTATTTGGGTTTGGAGTGAAACGATAAAGATCTAATTGACCACCTACGAAAATCATGTCGGCATTTGTTGGGTGCACACCTAATGCAATGTTATAGCCTCCTTGACTTCCTAATGGATTCCAAGCTTGTGAACCACCTTTACGCAACGTTATCCAATTTTGACCTTTATTCTTTGATTCGTAAACACCTTCCGTTTGACCTCCTGCACTGATAACACAGTACATTCTATTTTCATCACTCGGAGCGATGGACACCTCAATGCGGTTAATTCCAGATACCAATCCAGGCAAACCTCTTGAAGTGTTGTTGATGTTCAAGTCAAATGTTGCGCCTCCGTCTTCAGAAACGTGCATCTGCGTACTACCTGAAGCAAGTATTACGTTACCATTCGCAGAAATATCTACATCCAAAATAGGCGAGCTTGGATTAAAAGCCTTTGACCAAGAGGCTCCACCATCTGTAGATTCATACAATCCTCTATTAATACCTGCAAAAATATGATTGGCGTCATTTGGATCAGTAACAATACGGTTTACATAACTCCAAGTTCCGTTGTCATCATCAAATGCTGGACGAGTTGCTGTTAAATTGACAGCAGAAACTCCTCTGTCAGTTGACTTGTAAATTCCATTCCCAGGAATACCGCGACTAAATCCTGTACCACTGATATTCGCAAAGCTTTCACCAGTACCAAAATAAACATCACCATTAGATGCTTGAGCAATCGTAGTAACGCTTAATCGAATGGTAGAATCATAGCCTGCCATCTGTGTCCAAGTATTACCCCGATCATTTGAGGTCCAAAAGCCTCCACTAACCATTCCCATATAAATCTTATTAGGGTCATCTTTATCAACCAAAAGTGCTCTGGTACGACCACCAATATCATCTGGCCCGCGCTCTTCCCACTCTAAATTTGGCAAAGCAGTTGTTTTGAAAGTACTAGTACTTTTCTGCTGTATTTCTATTGCAACATTTTTCATGTCTTTTAGACTTACTTTGCCTGTGATAGGATTTTTTCTCATTTCAAAGAAAAAATCACTACTACCTTTCGCTCCAGCTACCTCTCTTTTCGACTTTTCGGCCTTGGCTTTTGCATAAAACTTATTTTCACGCTGCTCGGTCGAAAGTGTTAATGCAACGGCAAGTACTAATACAGCTGCAAGCGTTGATAATACAATTGATTTCATATTTTATTCCTATTTATTTTAACATAGCTAAATTAACATATAAAACTCAGTTCACGAAAAATAAGTCTATCATGTTTGGGTAAAATTTAATTGACTGGATATTGTGTATTACAAATTAATCCTTTTAAATTTGGATTAGAAAACGCAACGTGATGAGTGAGTATAACAATGAAAACATTTTTAGTAAACGCTTAAGAGCTGGAAAACGTAGAACCTATTTCTTTGATGTTCGAACTACGAAAAACAATGATTATTTCGTAACCTTAACTGAAAGTAAGAAGCGATATGACGGCGATGGATACGATCGGCACAAAATCTTTTTGTACAAAGAAGACTTTAATAAATTTGTAGATGCATTGAATGAAACAATTAATCACGTAAAAACTGAGCTCATGCCCGATTTCGATTTTGACGCTTTCAGTCACGATGATGAAGAAGGACAATCACGACCTGTTGCTGAAAGTGCTCCTCCAACAGAAGCTCAGCATTCCGAACCAGAACCCACATATATAGAAAAAATTGAGGCTAACCATGACGTACCAGAGGAGCTTGATATTCCTAATACGCAAGATGCCAGTTTAACCAATAAAACCAATAAAGAAGAAAGCGATAATCCCTCAGCCAACGATGAGGCGCAGACTTGGTAAAACTTATATTCTTTAGTTCTTAACTACCTTGCTACTGCTTTTTTACTTTTAAAGGTTACCTTCGGCCTTTATATTTACTATGCAGAAAAACATACGCAACTTTTGCATCATTGCACATATTGATCATGGTAAAAGCACCTTGGCAGACCGCTTATTAGAGCATACTCAAAGTGTAGGCGAACGTGATATGAAAAATCAATTGCTTGATGATATGGATCTTGAGCGAGAGAAAGGGATAACCATCAAAAGTCACGCTATTCAAATTGATTATGAACGGGAGGGTGTAATGTATACCCTCAATCTTATTGATACACCAGGTCACGTTGATTTTAGTTATGAAGTGAGTCGAGCATTAGCCGCTTGTGAAGGAGCACTGCTGCTAGTGGATGCTGCACAAGGAATCCAAGCGCAAACTATAAGCAATCTATACTTAGCTATTGAAAATGATCTAGAAATTATTCCTGTCATTAATAAAATTGACATGGAAGGCGCCATGGTAGAGGAAGTACAGGACCAAATTGTAGATTTAATTGGCGGAAAAAAAGAAGATATTTTACTCGCCAGTGCTAAAAACGGCATAGGAATCGATGAAATTTTAGAGGCTATTATTCATAAAATCCCTGCACCAAACGGTGACGAAAAAGAGGCTTTACAAGCTTTGATTTTTGATAGTGTATTTAATAGCTTCAGAGGTATCATCATTTATTATAGAATCTTTCGAGGTTCGATTAAAAAAGGTCAAAAAATTAAATTTTTAAACCTAGATAGCGACTATTTTGCCGATGAAATCGGAGTATTAAAATTTAAGCCCGAACCCAAGCAAGAACTCAAGGCTGGCGACGTGGGCTATATTATTACCGGTATTAAAAATGCAAAAGAGGTAAAAGTAGGTGATACCATAACCGATGCAGCAAAGCCTACAACACAAGCGGTGAGAGGATACGAGGAAGTAAAACCAATGGTTTTTGCAGGAATATTCCCAGTGAATACAGATGACTTTGAAGAACTTCGCGAATGTATGGAAAAACTTCAGCTCAATGATGCCTCTCTGACTTTTGAGCTAGAAACCTCCCAAGCACTTGGTTTTGGGTTTCGTTGTGGATTCTTAGGCTTGCTACACATGGAAATCATCCAAGAGCGCTTGGAACGTGAGTACAATCAGATGGTAATTACCACGGTGCCCAACGTAAGTTTTATAGCGCACACATCTAAAGATGAAATCATAACGGTTAACAACCCCTCTGAAATGCCAGAAACCAACATTATAAATAGCATAGAGGAGCCGTTTATTAAAGGACAAATTATCACAAAACCAGAGTATATCGGTAATATCATGAATCTTTGTATTGGGAAACGCGGCATTATTCTTCATCAAAACTACATTACCGAAAGTCGTGTTGAACTTGAGTTTGAGCTTCCGTTGACTGAAATCGTCTTTGATTTTTATGATAAACTAAAAAGTCAAACGCGCGGATATGCCTCATTTGATTATACGCCTATCGGCTATCGTGAAAGTGATATTATTAAAATGGATATTTTACTGAATAGCGAAAAAGTAGATGCCCTCAGTGCCTTAATCCACAGAGACCGTGCACAAGATTTTGGGCGCAAACTTTGTGAAAAACTAAAAGAATTGCTACCAAGACAACAATTTTTAATAGCCATTCAAGCGGCTGTTGGTGCTAAAATAATAGCGCGAGCCAATATTTCTGCCATGCGAAAAGATGTGACGGCAAAATGTTATGGTGGAGACATTTCTCGTAAACGTAAATTACTCGAAAAGCAGAAAGAAGGTAAGAAGAGAATGCGTCAAATCGGAAATGTGGAAATCCCACAAGAGGCTTTCCTAGCGGTGCTAAAGCTAGATGATTAAATTTTGTCAATATTAAATAGTTGTCAATAACAAAAGTGATTTGCTTAGTAGCGAAAGAATTTCGATATTTGCAGACTAATAAAAGAATATTATGAAAAAAATGAAAATGTATTTAATGACGGCAATACTAGGTGTTGCGTCATTGTCAATGGTATTTACCTCTTGTAATCCTGATGAGTGTAAAGATGTTGTATGTAACACTGGTGTTTGTAACCCAGACAACGGAGAGTGTGATTGTCCAATCGGCTACGAAGGGACAGCCTGTGAAGTATTATCAAGAGATAAATTTATAGGGACTTATCAAGGAAATGAGAATTGTACAGTAGGGACAGACAATTACTCTATCCAAATAACGTCGAACAGTGATGATGTTAAATTTAATATCCTAAACTTGTATAATCAGAGCTTTACAGCAATTGCTGATGCAAATGGTAATGCATTTACTATTCCAAGTCAAACAGTAGGAGCTGGAGTAACAGCGTCAGGTAGTGGTACAATTTCAGGTAATGACATAACTATTACCTATGCGATAGATGACGGCCTAACAACTAATACTTGCACGTATGAAGGAACTAGATAAGAAACAGGTGTTATCAAATCATTTTAGCACGATACAAACTTTAAACAGAAAAGCAGCCCAAGGGCTGCTTTTCTGTTTAAAATAATACCCTATAACACTATAAAAAATTACCTGACTTAATAGAATCCAATTTATGAAAGAGGGATAAGAAAAAGTTTATTCATAACAACTAAATTCTTAACCTAGTCCGGTTTGGACGTATATTAAGCTAAATTCTTTAATTAGAGCATTTAGCTCTGATAATATAAAATGGCTATCCATTCTTTCAAGACATTTTCTCTTTAGAAAACTGAAAAAGCAGCTAAACAAATAGCTGCTCTAATAGAGATTTGTAAATAGATTACCTATTTTTTTTCACCCATTTTTGGTTTTCCAGAACCTACTGTGCCTTCGGAGCCTGAGTTGCCACTTCCCATTTTAGGCTTTCCAGAACCGATAGTTTTGTTGTCCTTACTACCACCCATTTTCGGTTTACCATTACCTACAGTAGCCGGTTCTTGCTTCTTTTCTATATCAGGCTGTTTTGCGGGAGTAGTAACTCTAGGTTTGGCTTTTGGAGTAGCTCGTCTTGGTGCAGCAGCAGCTCTTGGCGCTGGCGCGGGAGCCGGTGCAGCCGCAGCGGGTTGATTAGCTGAAGCCATTATAATTTTATCCGCTTCCATATTAGCAGCAGCTAATAGATCAGCATCGCACTGAGCTTGTAGCTCACTTCGGCGTTGACTCACTAGTTCCTGTACCTTCGCATCAATTTGCTCTTCAGTAGGTTGTGTCATTTCGGGTTCGCAAGATGCCAATCCTATAACGGCTGCTCCTACTATTAGTATCGATTTATTTATTTTCATTGTTTTACTTTTTTATTAGGTTATTAAATTTATAGAGCAGCTGCTGCTTTTCTTGCATTAACAATAGAATCCGTTTTTTCTTTTAATTCTGTAGTCATACGCGCCTCGCAACTCGTAGCGTACTCTTCATTCGCTTGCTCGATTAATACTGCTGAGCGTTCCTGAACTTTTAAGTTTAATGCGCTCTCATCTACTTGCGCTTCACCACATGATGACAGGCCAATGCAAACCATAGCGACCGGTAATAACATTTTAAATTTTTTCATAATAATATCTATTTATCCTCAAATGTAAAAAAAGCATACGGCATTTACTAACTTTATTTCAAAGTTGTCGTTAATTTTTTGCTCTAAGTAGAAAGAAAGCTTACTTACAAAAATGAATAGTTCTTATCCTTTTCAGAAATAATTCGATCCTCTTCTGAAATTTTCCAGTCTATTTGAAGCTTGGGATCTGCCAAATTTAAACCGCCCTCACTTTCTTTATTATAAAAATTGTCACACTTATAAGTAAATATGGTATGATCCTCTAGTACCGAATACCCATGGGCAAAGCCACGCGGTACAAAAAGCTGCAAATGATTTTCTGCACTCAACTCAATAGAAAATGATTGTAAATATGTTTTTGAATCTTTTCTATAATCTATTACTACATCTAAAACGCTGCCGCGAACCACACGGACTAATTTCGCTTGAGCACAATCCCCTTTCTGAAAATGTAGCCCACGCACAACGCCATAGTTAGACATAGCCTCATTATCTTGAATAAAATTTACTGAACTTCCGATCGTTTTTTCAAATAGTTCTTGATTAAAACTCTCAAAAAAGTAGCCTCTGCTATCCTCTAATACTTTGGGCCTTATAATAAAACAGCCTTCTAGTTTTGTTTCTTCTATCTGCATAGTTTTCGCTTATAATATACTCAATAATTCGGACAAGCAAGATATCTCATGAGTAGCTCCATCGTTATTATCTCGCTGTTTGGGATTAAAATAAACCTGATCCATTCCTACGTTTTTAGCTCCAATAATATCTACATCAAAATGGTCTCCAATCATGATACTCTTATCAGCGGTTGTATTCGTTATTCTCATAGCGTATTCAAATATTTCAGCCGTAGGCTTTGAGCAAAGAGCACGTTCTGAGCTTATCATTTCATCAAAATAATCAGCGATACCGGAGTTCGTTATTTTTTTTATTTGCGTACCTTCAAAACCGTTCGTTATTAAATGTAATTCATACTTCTTAGTCCGACAATGGTCAAGCACCTCTTTGGCATGAGGAAATAAATGAGTTTTCAAGGGTAATTTTTCTAGATAGGATTCACCTAATTTTACGGATAAATCATCATCAAATTTTTTAAACTCTAAAAAAGTAGATTGCATTCTTTTCCAGCGTAAATCTGAACGCGAGACAAATCCATTCCGAAACCGTTCCCAGTATTTTTGATTAATCGTATTGTACACTGGCGAAAACTTCTTGTACGAAACCCCCAAAAACTGCTCAATGTTCAATTCCCCATAAGCCTCCCCCATTGCCTCCTCCGAGTTTCTTTCAAAATCCCAAAGAGTATGATCTAAATCAAAAAAAATATGAGTGTACTTCATAATAATTCTTGCAATGTAAAGATAATATTTATGATTACTTTTAAATCTCCAATAAGCAACTCATGAAAAGAACATTCTTTTTAAAAAAACTAGTAAGGTATTTTGGGATTTTTTTTCTACTTTTTATTACCCTAAACCTACATGCAGAAAAACGAAATGTGCTTTTTATTGGAAATAGCTATACCAATTATAATGGCGGATTGCCAACAATTGCAGCCAATATTGCTAGCTCACTGGGCGACACCTTAATCCATGAAAGTAGCACACCCGGTGGATTTACCGCTCAGCAGCACAGCACGCACCCCGCAACGCTTAATAAAATAAGTCAAGGAAACTGGGACTATGTAAGTTTGCAGTTTCAAAGCCAACAATCTGCCCTTAGTCCAAGCTATGTAGCGAGCAATGTTTATCCATTTGCTAAACAATTGGATAGCATAATCCAAGCGACTAACCCTTGTGCCGAATCGTTATTTTTCATGACGTGGGGCCGAAAAAACGGAGATGCTTCGCTCTGCGCCACCTACCCCGATGTGTGCACCTACGATGGGATGCAACAACGATTACGAGAAAGTTATCTTCTCTATGCCGACAGTTTGGAAGCTTCAGTATCACCTGTTGGAGCAGCATGGAACGTGATGCGAGATTCTTTTCCATCTATAGAGTTGTACAACCCTGACGAATCACATCCCTCTATGAATGGTACCTATCTAGCCGCCTGTGTTTTCTATTGTACCTTATACAAACAAAGCTGTGTAGGCAGCATGTATTTGCCCAATGGCGTAGGAAATGGCGATGCATTTATCATGCAAAAAATAGCCTCGAATGTGGTGTTGGATAGCTTAGAAAATTGGCAAAGTGAAGGTGGCATTCCTGATGCTGATTTTATTTATTCTGTACCTACCATATCCTATCAAATTTCATTTTTATATGATTCAAAACGATATTCTAGCAGTAGATGGAATTTTGGCGATGGCTCGCCGATCAACACAAGTACAAGTCCGAATCATACATTTCCAAATGCCGGACCTTTTACGGTTTGTTTGGAGGCGATATCAGCTTGTGGTAAAATTGACTCTCAATGTCAATCTGTACTAGCAGGTCCAACCTCCACTTCTAATTTCTCAACAACTGATAAAATTAAGATTCAACAAACTGGCTCCACCATTTCTATTCAAAATGAATTATCAAATTGTCGATATACACTGCAAGATATAAATGGTGTGCGTATGTTAGATCGACATTTACCGCACTATACTTCTACATTCTCTCTGAGGCACTTTGCCAAGGGTATTTACTTTCTAAAAATTAAACGAGGCTCTCAACTTCTCAAGCTGCGCAAGCTTGCTAACTTCTAAGGATGCTTAATTTTTGTTTATAGCGTTTGCCCGTTACCTTTGCCAAAATTTTTAAATTATGTCATTATTGATAACAGGTACTATGGCCTTTGACGCTATTGAAACTCCTTTCGGAAAAACAGATAAAATCATTGGTGGTTCTGCAACCTATGCTGCTTGGAGCGCTTCACATTTTACTAAACCCATTCATCAAATTTCAATTATTGGTGGAGATTTCCCAGAAAAAGAAATCAAAGCGCTCAAGGACAGAGGCGTAGAGTTTGATGGTGTAGAAGTTTTAAAAGATGAAAAATCATTCTTCTGGAGCGGAAAATACCATGAGGACATGAATACAAGAGACACTTTAATCACCGACTTGAATGTACTCGAAAAGTTTGATCCACAAGTGCCCGATTCTTATCAAAACGCACAGTATGTAATGTTGGGCAACCTAGCCCCTAACGTACAACTCCAGGTGATTGAGCAACTTACAGCAAAGCCAAAAATGATTATTTTGGATACGATGAATTTTTGGATGGATATTGCCATGGACGGATTAAAAGATGTGCTTAAAAAAGTGGATCTTCTTATGGTCAATGATAGTGAAGCTCGTCAATTAAGTGGAGAATACAGTTTGGTAAAAGCGGCAGAAAAAATTCGCAAAATGGGCCCTGAATTTTTAATTATTAAAAAAGGTGAGCACGGTGCTTTACTGTTTCATGGAGATAAAATTTTCAGTGCTCCAGCGCTACCATTAGCTGATGTGTTTGATCCTACTGGAGCAGGTGATACTTTTGCCGGAGGTTTCATAGGGCACTTGGCCAAAACAGATGACCTTTCGTTCGAAAATATGAAGCAGGCTGTAATCGTTGGGTCTGCTATGGCGAGCTTTGTTGTAGAAAAATTTGGGAACGAGCGATTGACAGAAATCAATGCCGACGATATAAATACTCGTCTGAAAGAGTTTATCAGTTTAGCTAATTTTGAATTAGATAATATTTAATTGGAGATAGGCTTTGCCTATGTTTTTGACGTATTTTTACATTCTAGATTATGAGTGAGCAAACCGAAAATTTCAAAGTAACAATTGATAATATTTCTGTTGAAGTAGCACCTGGTACTACTATCCTACAAGCTGCCAGAGAAATTGGTGGTGACGTTACTCCTCCTGCCATGTGCTACTACAGTAAGTTAGAAGGAAGTGGTGGAAAGTGCCGGACGTGCTTAGTAGAGGTTAGTAAAGGCAGTGACCGTGATGAACGCCCTATGCCAAAACTGATGGCTAGCTGTCGCACACAAGTGATGGATGGTATGGAAGTAAAAAATATAACCTCTCCCCGCGTGCAAGATGCCCGAGCAGGTGTGGTAGAATTTTTACTAATGAACCACCCCTTGGATTGTCCTATTTGTGATCAAGCAGGAGAATGTCATTTACAAGATTTGGGCTATGAGCACGGAGCTGAAGGCACTCGCTACGAATTTGAAAGAAGAACGTTTCCAAAAGAAAATTTTGGTCCTTATATAAAATTACACATGACGCGCTGTATCTTATGTTATCGATGCACTTACGTAGCTGATCAACTTACGGATACAAGGGGTCATGGAATCGTAGACCGCGGCGATCATGCGGCTATTTCCACCTATATCGAAAAAGCAATTGATAATGACTTTAGCGGTAATATGATTGATGTATGTCCGGTAGGAGCACTTACTGACAAAACATTTAGATTTAAAAATAGAGTTTGGTTTACCAAGCCCGTTTATGCTCACCGCGATTGCGACAAATGCTGCGGAGAAGTAACACTTTGGAATCGTGGTGAAAATGTACTGCGCGCTACAGTTAGAAAAGATCAATGGGGAGAGGTGCAATACTCTAAAAAAGATGGCAAACCCGGTTGGATATGCAATACCTGCAGATTTGATAAAAAGGACAAAGCGGATTGGACCATTGAAGGGCCAGCCACTGTTAGCCGTCACAGTGTAATCAATCAAGGACATTATCAGAAAAACTTAGAAAAACCACAAGAAACCTTCAGCAATATTATGCCCGGTAGAAAACCAAAACTTTTAATGGACATTCATGATGTAAGTGAGGTAAATAAAAAATAGCCTACGGGCTTTTTCTATGCTGGAAAAACTGAAAAAAAAGTGGAAGGTTAGTAACCTTGATTTATTTTTAATATTCTGTGTTTTTGGTATCACAGGGTCAACCACTGCCTATATATCAAAAGTAATTACGAAATGGGTCGGCGTAGCCGGTGCAAGCACATGGTCTTCAGATTGGTGGATTGGGATTAGCCTTCGCATTGGAATGCTTATTTTTGGTTACCAAATTATAATATTGATTGTTTCCCTTCCTTTTGGTCAATTCAAATTTTTTTGGAATTACGAAAAGAAAATTTTACGTAAAATGGGCTTCTTAAAAAAAGAAGAAAAAAAAACTGAAAACTAGTTTAACTTGGCAATTTTTGCTGCGAGGTAGCAAAACGGCAACAACACCAAAGTCATACTGACTATTAGCACGATAGGAAAACTAAAAGTTACACCTATAAAAACTAAAACGATTAGAAGAAAGAAGCCTACTCCAAGGGCGGCGTCTAGCTTCTTTGTTTTTTCGACACGAGCGGCAAAATAGCCTCCACAAAAAGCGCCCAAGGCACAACTTATACAAATGGCCACCATCCCACGAATTGGTAATTCTTGAACATAGTGAATGTAATCATTTTGAGAAATCCCCTCTTGTAAAGGAGGATAAGAAAAAAGGCTTGGACCAAAAGACAAAAAGAAAATACCTACGAAATAAGAGACCAAAACACCTAGAGACAAGGCCAAAATAAATCGTAACGGGCTCGTTTTCATAATTCAAAGGTAATCCCGTTCCTTAACTATTTTGTATCCTGATTTGTTTAATATTTATCAAAGATTACCTTTGCGACAAATAAACGTTATGAAAAAACAACCGATATTCTTTTTATGCTTTTTAGCCATTAGTATTTCATCCATATTAACTTCTTGTAAAAATGATGATGACAATAATAACCTCTCAAGTTTGTCTAATGTAATGGTAGTAAACGCTACGCCTGGTTCACCTGGTTATGATTTTTATATTAATGATGCTCTTCAAAATGCAGGTGCCATTAACTATACTGGAAGTAGTGCATACATTCAAACTCTTTCAGGTTCTAAAAACCTCAAACTAAATAAAACGAATACAGCCGAAAATGTAATCAATATTGATGAAGACTTAGAATTAGGAGGCAGTTACACATTACTTAGTCTAGACACAGTTGGTAGTATAGAATCTATTGTTCTGAACGATGATTTGACTGAGCCAATTTTAGGAAAATCTCACCTTAGAGTCATTCACGCTTCTCATAACTCACCTGCCATTGATATTATTAACCTTGCAGATAGTTCAGTAGTGTTTAGCAATATTGGTTTCAGACAAACTACTGCTTTTACTCCAGTAGATGCTGGTTCGTATGCGTTAGGTTACAGAGTGCTTGCAGACACTAATATTGTTTCTCTATCTACTCCGGTTACTTTAACGAATCGCGGTATTTATACAATTGTAGTTTCTGGCTTTAATAGCGACACAACGGGAACTCCCGTTTCATCATTAGACATTCAGTTGATTGACAACGTTCAATAATTATAAAAACTTTATAAGTAAAATCCCGCTCATAACGAGCGGGATTTTTTATACTGTAACCCCAAATTGACGTAAGTGATGATGGGCATGTTTATGAAGCAATTGAATTTGTTCTTTAAAATTAAGAATGCCAAAAAACGGATTTACGATTTGTAAGCCTTCTTCGTTTTCATATCGTTCTTTAAAAAAAACTAGTTCTGACTGTAGTTGATGAATAGCTACGTTAACGGTATCGGTTATGACTGGTACTGGCTCTGAGGGTAAATTATTGTTGGGTGTATTATCTCTAAATGGTTTATCACTCATCATGAAACTGTGCATTTTGCTCACCACCTCGGGAGCCAACTTACAAGGAAATTCTATCTTTCCACTCGCAATTTTCACAGCCCAAGCCATGTGCTCAATCATTTGATGTAAATTCATTTTACCAAACTTTGCCTCTTCAGTCTCAGGAATTGCCCTTAGCATTACTGGAAACTCCTCCATTAAAAAATGTAATTTATTCATTTGAATCTTACTTTGTTTTATCCCATGTTTTGAAATCAAGCGATGCTATCTTTTTTTGATCGTTAAGGTTTCGTAACGGCTCGCAGGGCTTGAGTTCTTCATGCGCATCACTGGCCAATTGTTGGTAAATTTCAGTGCCCTTAGTTTTCCATTTCATCATTTCATCAGAAACCTCTTTAATTACCCTGGCAGGATTCCCTACGATCAAGGATCTTGTTTTGTAATGAGTATCTGCTTTAATAAAACTCAAGGCACCTACAATACATTCGTCTTCTAAGACTACGTTATCCATAATCACGGCATTCATACCCACTAAGCAGTTCCTACCTATTGTCGCTCCATGAATTACTGCCCCATGACCTATGTGAGCGTTCTCCTTCAGTGTTACGGTCACGCCAGGGAACATGTGAATCGTACAATTTTCTTGTACGTTACATCCATCTTCTATTACAATTCTACCGAAGTCACCACGAATGGCCGCGCTAGGACCTATATACACATCTTTACCGATTACCACATTGCCCGTAACAGCGGCTAATTCATGTACGAATGCCGTTTCATGTATGACAGGCTTAACTCCTTTGTACTCGAAAATCATATCTACTTAAAAGAATGTTTTATTATCAGTTACCATTTTTCTTAATAGCGAAGAACAACGATATCGATCATCGCCAAAATGTTCATAAAGGACATCTAAATATGCTACGCAGTTTTTAATTCCAATTTCATCGGCCCATTCCAATGGTCCTTTGGGATAATTTACTCCAAACTTCATTGCCTTATCAATGTCTTCAGCACTCGCAATATTCAAAAATAAGGTATCTGCCGCTTCGTTAATCAGCATAAACAATACCCGATTTAAAATTTCGTCTTGTGTATCTTCTGCGATTGATACGAGAGACGTTTCATTGATTTCTATTGGGTAGGTGTAAAAACCATGTCCTGTTTTTCTGCCAAGCCAGTTCGCTTCAACTAGCCTTTTTTGTGTGAAAGAAGGTTTGTATCTAGGATCGTAATAAAAAGATTTCCAAACGGTTTCAGTTACTTTATAGTTTACATCATGTCCTATTAAATCAGTGAGGGTAAATGGTCCCATTCTAAATCCTCCTTTTTGGGTCAATACTGTATCAATCTCATTTTCATTCGCCACACCTTCTTCCAACATTTTAATCGCTTCACTATAAAAAGGTCTTGCCACTTTGTTTACTATAAAACCAGGCGTATCCTTAGCTACTACGGTAATTTTACCCCAAGAATCAATAATTTTTTTCGTTTGTTCAACAAGGGAAGGAACTGTTTGAAGGGCAGGAACTATTTCTACTAACTTCATAATAGGAGCCGGATTAAAAAAATGAACTCCTATTACTCTCGTATCCAATTCGCAAGCAGAGGCAATGGAAGTTAATGAAAGCGATGAGGTGTTACTGGCTAGAATACATTCCTTTGAAACAATGGCTTCTAATTGTTTGAAAACTTTTTGTTTTACATCAAGATTTTCAACAATAGCTTCTATGACGAATCCCGCCTCTTTACAATCAGTAAGGTCGGAAGTCCAAAGAATGCGATCCTGAATATTCGTAGCCGCATCCTCACTAAATTTTCCTTTAGCAACTAGCTTTTCCATTGTTTGTTGCAAACGTCCTTTTGATTTTGATAGCACGTTTGCATCTAAGTCATACACGACTGTGTCGTGCTCATGCTGAGCCGCAACCTGAGCAATTCCTGCTCCCATAGTACCGGCTCCTATTATTCCTACTTTCATTGTCGGTAAAATTAAAAAAAATCCCCGTGCTATTGCACGGGGATTTGAATTGTTTTTATTCTGAATCTTATCTCACCAAGACCACATCTCCCTTAAATGTCTGAACTTCACCATCGGCAAAGGCGGCCTTAATTATGTAGTGGTACGTACCATTTCCTTGATCTTCGCCAAGGTAAGTACCATCCCAACCACGATTGTCCTTCGCATTGAATACCTCTTGACCCCAACGATTATAAACTCTAAATTCGGATACTCGCTGTGCTCCAAAATTGGCAATTCTAAATCGATCATTATTCCCGTCTCTATTCGGTGAGAAGGCCGTTGGTATAAATAAATTACGAGAGTAATCTACTATAATATAAATCTCATCACTATTCCCACAGCCATTCTCGTCCAAACCATTTACTGTATACAAATCTGTCTCCGTTGGCTTAATCACCGGTGAAGATATATTTGGATTATTCATGCCCCAACTCGGTGTCCATGAGTATCGAAGTGAACCTTCTGCCAATAACTGTAAGGACTCTCCAAAGCGAACTACTGCTGTATCTCCATTTGTTATTACTACGGTAGGAAGAGGTAGAACTTCTAGCGTGATTGTGGCAGTATCAATACAACCGAATTGATCCGTTCGCTCTACATTATAAACATTTATACCCACTCTATTCGCTGTGATTTCGGGTGTCGCACAATCCGTACAACTCAAATCATTCAATGACGCATTCGCTCCTACATACCAACGGAAACGCTGTCCATCCTGATTCCCTATTCCTGTAGCTATCGGTCGTACACGATCGTTCAAACATAAGGTCTGATTGGTAGGGGATACTAATACATCATGATTCGAAAGAGTTACCTCTACCGTATCCCAAACTAAACATCCATTCCCTCCACGAGTAAAGACTACATATTTACTTGGATTATCATTTACATAAGCGATCGGAGTTTTAACAGTAGAATCAAATAAGTAAGGCCCTGACCAACGATACTGCCAAGCTGTTGGTGGTAGGGTACAAGCGTAAAACTCAATATTAGGACGACTCTGAGATATAGTAAAGGCAGATGTACCAGATACTTCTGGAATTTGACATCCTCCAAAGGCTGATGTAGCACTTATATATTGATTGTTAGGTGCGGTTGTCGAAGAAGCTACTTCGTCTACACCTATTGGATTTAAATTGTAAAAACAAACGTCAACTACTATATTACTTAGACCATCCCAAACGTACGGATTTTGAAATCTAAATGTATTCGTTCCAGCAGTTGTTTGATAGCTTGTATTCTCATATACTTTTTTAACCAAAACACCAGGTATAAAACTAGTAATATCAGTAATAAACGTACAGCCCATTCTAATTTGCATATTAAAGGACCCGAAGGTGTTTTTATTCGTAATATCAAAACTCAACGAATCAATTCTACGAGGACCCACCCAACCAGCGGCTGCAAGTTCGGCTTGGGTAAATATCATTTGAGTTCGCTGACCATTAGAACCGCCTAAGAAAGGCGTAACACCTGAAGTAGAAGTAAGACTAGTTCCAAAACCTGCTACCATACTAGGTGCTGCACAACCGACGCCTTCCACTCCACAATCGTAAGAAGGTGGTGGCCCGTCGGGAGTAGCATCTAAAGAAACCTGCCCGGGTTCACACAAAACATTCGGCGAAGCTGAAGCTTCCACGGTTACACTCGTATCAATAAATACAGTAATCGTATCAACATTTTTACAAGCCGTCTGACCATTCGTATTAACGATATAAGTAGTAGTTCGGCTAGGGCGCACAAAAGGATTTTGAATATTCGGATTACTCATCCCATGAGGATTACCTGTATTTCCCAATTCTGTCCACGTCCACTGCGTTATATCCTCAGGGCCTAAAGCAGGAAGTAAAAGTGAATCTCCTGCTGCACAAATTGGTAAATCAGGACCTGCACTCACGCCCCTTAGTACTTTAATAAGAACAGTAACTTTTGAATTTAAGATAATTGGTTGACCAGCAGAACATGTAGAATCAGTAAAAAATATGTTCACAACGTGGTCTCCAATTTGTGTAGCATTCGGTGTCCAAGAAAAAGAACCCGTTACAGGATTTCCTCCTCCAATTGGATTGGAGGTATAACTAGAACCAATAGCTGAAATGGCGTTATTCGCATTCGTTTTTACCAAATTATTTAAAGTATCGCCCTCGCCAATTACATCAAAGCTCATCGTCTCTCCAGGACATATTCCTAAAACGATAGAACTAGGGGTACTCAAATCGATAGCACCTACCAAGTTATGAACCAAGGCCGCTATTCCACCAGCATTTGAGTCAGGCACAATATCAGGCGGGGCTGTAGTACAACCTACAACAGCTACCTGAACGTCACGTCGAACCGATCCAATTTTTTGTTTGGTTACAAAGTCATATTCCGTTGCATTAAAGGCCAAAACAAACTGCCCTAATCCGGTAGGCGTAAAAGAAACTGTTCCTGTATTGGCATCAACACTATATTGTGCTGGTGTTAAAGGTGTTGTAGCGATTGGCGTATTGGCTGTGTAAGCAATTGGCGCTGGACTGTAAATTACAGGCAATTCAGTATAACCCCCAGTATTATCCGAACCGGAAGCTGCTTCAAAAACAATTGAGTCTAAATCTGGATCAATGGGACTGTTTAGATATTGGAAAGCCTGATTAATACAAATATAAGGAATGGGGTCAGCTGTCAGTATAACTGAGTTATTGGCTCGAATCGTATTATCTAAGGTAGCAAAAATTCTAGTACCTGTGCCACCGGGCCCTTGCAAGTTAACAATCGATCCATTTCGGCAACAGCTCTGCCAATAAAATTTCCAATTCGCACATTGTCCAGGTAAAGTCACATCTGCGATGTAGTGCCAATATTGATAGATTGTAAAGTTAGGTGGTGGGTTTTGACATGAAAAGTTTGCCACTTGGTTTGGGCATAAGCCATGACGAACTTGACCATTCAAAGGATCTCCTACACCGGTTGTATCGAAAGACAAAGTTTGCTGAGCAAAATTACAGCCACTATCTAAGGCTATTCCAGTTTGGGTAGACCCCAAACCAATTCCGTTACAATCTCTGTATAGAATCAAGTGAATTCTGTAGTCTTGACCGCCTAGATGTTCGTAGTACATATCACCAGCAGCAATATGCGATGCTTGCGAATCAGTAGAGCCAATTAAACTTAGAATTGAGATAAGCAGTAACGTTTTCAAAATGTTTTTCATAGTAAATTTCTATTTTTAAACAAGTCCTAAAATTAAGTATAATTCAAGAGAATCTATCATTTCAGTTCCTTCTTTTATACAAGACGTAAACTTTGTTTGGTTTGTTGGGTAAAATTTAGCTTTTTTTGTAAAAAATTTATAAAATGAGCACAATACTGTTGACAATAAAAAATAAAGTAGCCACAATCACATTAAATCGACCGGATAAGTTCAATGCTTTCAATAGAGAAATGGCTATTTCATTACAAGAAAAAATTGAAGAATGCCGTACTAATCAAGGAGTTAGGGCAATAGTACTCAGTGGAAACGGTAAAGCTTTTTGTGCTGGGCAAGACTTGAGTGAGGCTATAGACGATAATGGCATCGAGCTACCCGACATTGTGGAAAAACATTACAATCCTATCATTCAAAAAATTAGAAATATTGAAAAGCCTGTAGTTTGTGCGGTAAATGGTGTTGCCGCAGGTGCTGGCGCCAATATAGCGCTAGCCTGCGATATTGTGGTAGCTCATGAAAATGTCAGTTTCATACAAGCTTTTAGTAAAATTGGACTAATTCCTGATAGTGCTGGAACATTTTTCTTACCACGACTCATCGGTATGCAAAAAGCAACTGCTTTCATGATGCTTGGCGATAAAGTTTCGGCTTCTGAAGCAGAAGAACTTGGTATGATTTATAAAGTTTTCCCGGTAGATGAGTTTGAGAAAAAGAGTACACAGCTTGCTGAGAAACTGGCGTCAATGCCTACCAAAGGACTAGGGCTGACAAAACGACTATTGAACGAAAGTTGGACCAATAATTTAGAACAACAACTTCTCCGTGAAAAGGAAGTTCAAACCGAAGCAGGTAAAACGTTTGATTATCAAGAAGGAGTAAACGCTTTCTTAGAAAAAAGAAAGCCTGAATTTAAAGGAGAATAGTAAGGAGTGTATACTTAAATCTTTCTGGCCAACTGGTTTATTTAAAATTAACCCTCTTCTAATTCAAAGATTCAATCCGCTCTTGCACCTCGATTAGTGTTTGTTCAAAAACAAGTTGTAAGTGTTCAAATTGTTTATTAATTTCTTCAAAGCTCGTTTTTTGGGTTCCCATTTGCTCTAAAGCTAACACGCCAGATTGATCTTCACTTACACCAAAATATCGTAACTGAGACTTTAAAGAATGAGCACCTATTTTAATTTCTTCGTACTCTTCATTTTGAATACCCAACTTTATTTTTTTCATCATTATGGGAGCATTTTCTTTAAACAGCTCTAGATATTTTTTCAATTTCTCTGGTTGCCCACCTGTAAAAGAATATAGAAACGTATCATCGATCAAAGGCTCAGAAAATACAGTTTCAATCGAAGTTTCTTTTTGAGCTTCCTGTTTAGGAACAAGGTTTAAAGCAGAATTCAAAATTTTATCTTGATCCAAAACTCGCAACATTTTTTTGAATAAATCTTGCTTATCAAATGGCTTGGGAATATGGTCGTTCATGCCAATAGAAAGATAATGCTCTATATTATCCTGCATTACATTTGCCGTCATAGCCAATATAGGAAGTTGTTTGTTCTTCGCTCTAATTTCTTTGGTGGCATCCACTCCGTTCTTTACCGGCATTTGAATATCCATAAGTATTATATCTACGTTTTCTACCTCCAAAACTTCCAGTACCTCTACTCCATTTTCCGCAGCTACGATTTTCATATTGGGAGCCATGTCTAGTAGAACATCTTCAGCTAAAATTCTATTAAACGTATTATCCTCAGCCAGTAATACTGTTGTATTATTTAAACACAGCAATTCATTTTCTGTCAATTCAAATAGACCATCATTCTCTTCAAGATTCACTTCCTTGGGCACGTTAAAGGGTATACAGAATTCGAAAGTAGTTCCTTCGCCCAGCACGCTTTTTACTCCAATAGTACCGTTCATAAGCTCTACCAATTCTTTAGAAATTGTGAGTCCTAATCCAGTTCCACCATACTTACGAGCGAGATCAGTACCAGCCTGTGAGAAACTCTCAAAAATTTTATTCACATAATCTTCCGAGATTCCAATACCAGAATCAATTACTTGAAAATGAACGAAGTGTTTTTCATTCTCAATTTTATCTAACATTAATAAAATGTCTATGCTGCCTTTTTCAGTAAATTTAATAGCGTTGCCCACGAGGTTAATCAATATTTGGGTAAGACGGGTTGGGTCTCCTGTAACCGTTTGAGGCACATTGTCTTGCATATCAAACCAAAGCTTCAAGTTTTTTTCATGTGCCTTTACTCTTAAAATATTCACTACATTTTTCAAGCAATCTTTCAAAGAAAAATCAATTTTTTCAATTCGCACTTTACCGGCTTCTATTTTAGAAAAATCTAAAATATCATTGATAATTACCAATAAATTATCAGCACTTTGCCGGATAGCACTTAAATATTTTTTTTGGTCGTCTCTTGGATTTTTCTCCCATAGTATTCTGCTCATTCCTACAATTGCATTCATAGGCGTGCGAATTTCATGACTCATATTGGCAATAAACTGTTGCTTAAGCGTTGCCGTTTTTTCAGCTACTTCTTTTTCCTTTGTTGCTAATTGTATTTCTTGTTTGGTTTGTAAGTGACGTAATTTATTAATCGTATTCTCTTGAAAAATTTCCTCTTTAAGTTTCTCGTAATTTTTAAGGTGCAAATAAGCATTTGGCAAATCATCCAACTTTTCATACAACTCGGCCAACACACCATGAATGCTCATTACATCGTGTCGCCGAGAGTGCTGTTTAGCAGAATCTAAAGCTGTTTGAATGTGAACCATTGCCTTTTCGCGCTCGCCGGTTTCGCATAGAACACGACCTAAATAAAAGTTTGTAGAAATAAAAGCCTCTGTACTGTCGTGCTTTATAGCCAAGCGTAAACCTTCCTGCAATCGTTCGAAGGCTAGTTCTTTTTTATTGGTGCGGTACGCAACTTTTCCGCTCCCGATCTCGGCAAACATATAGCCACGAGATTGCTCGTCTGTGAGTTCTTTTACCTTATTAAATGATTTGTACGCACTGCCAAATTTCTCTTGTTTAAAGTAAATATTTCCTAGAGTAAAATACGCCTCGGCGATTCTATTTTGATCATCATGATTTTCCAGCAGCGGCAGGGCCATTTGGGCATATTCTAACGCATTTTTATACTCGTATAAATCTAAATGTAGGTTAGAAATCTGCAAAAGCACATTTGCTTTTTCCATTTCTTCGCCCAAGGTTTCATTTAAACTAAGCGCATATTCGTAATAAGTAAGCGCTTCAGAAAGCAGACCCAATTCACGTTTAATTGAACCATAATTTTTATATATCCTAGCTTGTAGTGCAGGGCTATTTGCTTCTTTTGCAAGCTCCCAGGCTTCGTCCAATACTTCTAAGCCTTGCTCATAATCTGCACGAATGGCATGGCAATAACCCTGATGATTTAATGCGCGACCTTTCGCTTCTAAATAATTAGTATCCTCGGCCGAGGTCATTATTTCTTCGCAAAGTTGCAAAGCCATATCAGCATCATATTTTCTAATTTCAAATACATAAGACAGCATAGCATCTATGCGCTCTCTGTCATTTGCTATTTTCCGAATTCTATTTAATGCTTCAGTATGATTCATGTCTTGTTCGGCTTAAAGATAAACTTATAATAGCTTTTTGTACGATCTGCTATCTTAAAACGATTATCAATTCGCTCGCCGATTAGCCATAAAATTCGCTTCTTCCCTGCATCTTGTTTTGGAACCATTTCTAATACCAAGGCATCATGTTTGTCCAAAGGAGAAAACTTATTATCGATAAAATATCGACTGAGTTTTTTCTTTTTTTTCATTCCTAACGGATAGAAATAATCACCCGCTCTGGGTGCCCGTACTTTGAAAGGCAAGGCAATATCTTTCGCATCGAGTGTGGCAATATTTTTATCATATTTTACAGAAACGATAGGCTCCTTAATCAACTCCCAAGATAATTTTCCCTGTGCTAATTGCACATGGCCCTTGTGCGATTCTATAAATACTTCTTTGATTTCTTTGGTTTGATGAGACTGTATTAATAAAAAATTTCTGTCTTTAAAAATGGTGTATTCTTCTAGCTCTAATCGAGCGCCATTCTCTGCCTCTAACAATTTTAAAAGCTCGGGCAATTGTGTGCGAATAATTCCAAAGTCTTTAAAACACTCGAACAAAACCGTGTCGCGCGACTCATAATGCTTTAGCTTTCTGATTGGCAATCGCCAACTTCCCTTACCAGTTTCTTCTACTAATTTCTTTTTAATTTGCTCTATTTGTTTTTCATATATTACAGCCACTTCATTTAAATAATTGGCTGATTGTAAAATATTTTCTTTTGCATTGGGGAAGCGTTTTTCCAATTTAGGAATTACTTCATTGCGTAAAAAATTACGCTGATATTTATTCGAGGCGTTCGATGCATCTTCTCTAAAAGGAATATCATTTTCTTCCGCGTAATGGTAAATTTCTTCTTTAGAAACTGATATCAAGGGGCGCAAAATATCATTCTCCGCCACGGGCATTCCTGCTAAGCCTTTAATGCCGCTTGCGCGTAATAGATTGAATAATATAGTTTCTACTTGGTCGTCCGCATGGTGCGCTGTAATAATCTTTGTTGCTCCTTCTTTCGCCATTACTTCTCTAAAAAAAGCATAGCGCATTTCTCTTGCAGCTTCTTGAATACTTAGTTTGTTTTTATCCGCGTATTCTTGAGCGTTTTGTTTTTTTATGAAAAAAGGTAAATCATTTTGCTTGCAAAAATCTTCAATCAGTATTTGGTCTAAATCTGCCTCATTTTCGCGAAGCATAAAATTATAATGAACAGCATGCACTTGAATATTTAGTTCATGCAGTATTGCTAAGAGCACCATGCTATCTGCGCCACCGCTTACACCTAGAACGTATTTCGTTTTAGGCAAGCTGTATTTTTTAAGGAAGTTTTCTACTATTTTATCCAAGCTGTATCAGGATTTTGGTAGGTCGAAATTACAGCATAAATATATACTTCTGCCTTTTCTTCGTTCACTTCAAAATGAATCATAAATGGAAATCCCTTTATTGGCAAGCACCGAATAGTGTCATAGCGAATTTGATAAAAAGGATTGATTTTTAGTGAGCGTACAGTTTGTTTAAACTCATAATAAAATCTGGCACCAAGCCCTTTTTGTTCTTTATCGTAATAATCTCGGATGGTAATAATATCACGTTCCACTCGTGGAAAAAACTTCAAGGAATATGATTTCACTTATTGCTTATTTTCCAGCTTATCAAAAAAAGCTTTTTCATTGAGCAAGGTTTCTTCACTTGCTTTTCTTTCTCGAACTATTTTCTTTGCCCATTCTGTAATTTCTGTACTAGAATCTATTAGCTGAACAAAATCCAAGGATTCCATAAAACGAATAAAGGCATCCAATTTACTTTTTTGTACCTGCAGCGTAATTGGTTCTAGGCCATAATTTGAACCATCTTCTCTCACGATATTATTACTTTCTGTAGCATCAAGATTCAATTCTTTAATATTTACAAAATCCAGCACGTTTATAAAATTTATAAAGGCCTCCCACTGATTTTCTTTTACATCTAATGTGACTTGCATAGCTTGCTAAATTACAAAATTGTATAAAATTTTATCATGTAATCTTGTCTTGGCGCCTCCCACATTCATTTTACCCACCTCAGACTTCAATTAATTATATTTTTTATAACTATACGTTTATTTATCTACTTTTATATATTATTTATTATGTTAAACAAAACAATATACTTATCGATATATTTATTTATGTAATACACAAATAGTTTTAATTAATTGTCTAAAATAAGCAAACTATTAATACAAGTAATTATTTTAAGTTGTACAATATTTATTAAATATTTATAAATAATTTTTTTATATTTACGCATATAAATAATAGTATGTTACGATTTAAGCTAAAAGAAGTACTGAATATACGCGGCTATATGAACGCGCACAAGTGGCTCATAACCATAGGCGGCATGAACCCCGCCAGCGCAACCAAGATACTCAATGGCAAACAAAATAGCCTAAAACTAGAGCATATCTCGCGCATCTGTGCCAACCTCGACTGTGCGCCCAACGATATTTTGTATTGGGAAGATACCAAAAAATACAACCTCGCACCCACCCACAGCCTACACACCCAGCTAAAACCACCACCCAACATAAGCGATTGGGAAACCCTATTGAAAAACATGACGCCAGAGCAAGCCGCAGAACTTTATGACGAAGCACAAGTTCTCCTTGCTAAGCACGAAGCCGAGAAAGAAGCGGAGCGAAACACCAAGCCACCCACCACATGAGGCGCCAGCTAGAAAATAACGTCAGCATGTACTATGCCGTAAAAGGTTTTTTCACCAAAAAACTCGCTACGCTCGCCGTACCCGCCCTTAGCACCCGCGCCGCCCTGCACGATACGCTGCTAGCGCAGCTCGCCAGTCTCATACAAATTACCACCGAAAACAATACGGGCTACACCACCCAAAAAAGCAAATATCGCGATAGCATGCAAGCCCAAACCATTGCCCTAGCCGGTGCCCTAAAAGCCTATGCCACCGATACTCAGCAGGACGAGCTTGCTCGCAAAACCACCCTCAAACCCAGCTACCTGAGCAACATGATAGGCAGCGATGCGCTGCTGGTTTGTGAAAATATTCAAAAACTAGGCAAAACCCACGAAGCCGCCCTAGAACCCTACGGCATACTACCCGCCCTCATCAGCGAGCTAAAAACCACCAACGAACATTATTTCGAAGCCCACGACGACCCCGAAGAAAAACGCTTAGAGGTAAAACTAGCCAATGCCGAAGCGCTAAAAAAAATGGACGAAATAGAAGAAAACCTCATCATACTAGATGCTTTGATGCAAAGCGTAGCACCCCGCCATCCCATGCTACACGCCCAGTACCAGGCCAGCCGCCGCATAGATGACCAACCTACCCGTCATAAAAAAAAGGCAAAATCAATCACCCTAAAAAGCGGCGAGCAAAAGCTACTCCACACCGCGCCTTACCGCCGTGGGCGCCTATTTACGCTGCACAACAAAAGCAAGCAGCCCATACTATGGTCGCTAAGTACTAGCCCCAACGAGGCCACCGCCCCCTACCTTACCCTAGCCGCTAACACAACAGCCCAACAACTAGCCCACACCTTAGCACCCACAGGCGATTATCTCTTAGTAAAAAACGATGGTAAAAATGAGGTGGAGGTGATGTTTGGGGTGGAGGGGTGATGGAAAAAATTCATTAACTTTGAAAGTATGACGACCACCTATCATTTAGCATCAGCGCAGGAATTGAATAATGATATTCTTGAAGCCATAAAACTAGCTTTTAAAAACAAGTCTATTACGATAGTAGTGCAAGAAGATACTGATAATTATGAATTATCTAACGAAGAAAAAGGCATCTTGGACCATCGTTTAAACGAAGACAAAACGGATTACATTAGTGGCGAGGAGTCTTTAAAGCAGCTGAGAGATAAACATGGAATTTAACATCCGCGTTTCCCCAAGAGCACAAAATGAAATTGATAATGCTATTGAATATTATCAAAACCAAAGCAATCAAGCACCACAGAAATTTCTAGAATCTTTGACAGCTTCCTATTCCCAATTAAAAACGAATCCTTGGTTTGCCAAACGTTATAAAAATGTACGTTCCTTAAAACTAAACCGATTTCCCTATTCTCTATTTTATATAATCATGGAGAATAATAATACAGTGGAAATTTTAGCCTGTTTTCATAACAAACGGCACCCAAGGTTCAATCCGTAATCAATGTGCTAGTGGTAACGCGAAGTTCATGCTTTATAGTTGTACAAGGTGGTTAGTGCGAATCATTCCAACTACTAGATAAGGAATATAGATAGTTCTTTACTTTACTCAAAGTTTCAAAAGTTTGCATGAAATATTATTCCTCCCAATCAATAATTGCGTGCTAATAAATTACTTCTCTTTTCTTTTTACTTAGATAATCCTTAAAAATTAGTCGACAATCGTGGGAAGACATTACATAGCGACGTTTCTCAGTATCTCTTCCATTCCTATAGAAATCCAAAGCAGAAGAATATTCTTCATAAGAAAACTGCCTTACTTTAAACAATCCCAAATTTTGTAATTGGGCTACAATCGTATCAGCCCGAAATGAAATTATTCTAGTATTTGGAAGTTTTTTTTTCGGCAAGTGCTTTCCGTTTGAATCTTCTCTGATTAAATTAGGGAAATCATAAATTTTTAAGTTTTCAATATAAATCCCTTGCCAATTACCATTTTGTTTTGTAAAATGAAGGTCGGATTCGCATGTGATTTGTCACGACTACAAGTATCTATCATGAAAAATTCTTTATTAAAAAGAATAGTTTCAATGGAATCTTTTACTACCTCAAATTTTTGAAATGAATCGAATAGTTGAACACTGTCCTTATGCTGAGCAACGACAACATTAAATGCGAACACCAGAGCCACTACTAAACTTAATTTACTCCCACTCCTCATCAAAAATTTCATCATAAGCCATACGCAATTCACTTTCGGCATGTTTGTCTTTTAGCTCTTGCGATACTTTAATGCCTTTGTCAAAAACAGCTTTAGAGTCTTTTCCGGCATTGGCCAGTGCGAGTCCTAGGTGATAGTAAGTTCCTACGTAGTGTTCGTCTATTTCCAGCACCTTTTCAAAACAGGCAATGGCTTGCTCAGCATCGCGCATTTTTATATGCTCTAGTCCCATAGCATGGAGTAAAAAACAGTCATTCGGCTGTTGCAACAGCATAGTCTTCAGCTTCTCCATTCTACTTTCGGCTGCATTATTTATTTCTTGCATATTCTACCCTTATATTTGCACTTTAAAATTAAAAAATGAAGATATTAGTTTGTGTAACTAAGACTCCAGATACTACGACAAAAGTACAGTTTACAGACAACAATACTAAGTTTGTAGAGGAGGGAGTGCAGTGGATTATAAACCCGTACGATGAGTGGTATGCTTTGGTAAGAGCATTGGAATTAAAAGAAAGTGGCGCTGCTACAGAAGTGCATTTAATTTCTGTGGGCGGTGCGGACGTGGAGCCAATCATGCGTAAAGCCTTAGCCTTGGGCGGTGACCAAGCAGTGCGAATAAACGCAGAGGATGCTGATACGTTTAATACAGCCACTCAAATAGCTAATTATGCAAAGGAAAATAGCTACGACTTAGTATTGGCCGGTAAAGAAAGTATCGACTATAACAACGGTAGTGTACCAGCAATGATAGCAGAGCATTTGGATGCACAATTTGTACCCAATGCAACCCAGCTTGCTATAGAAGGACAAGCATTAAATTTAGAACGAGAAATCGATGGTGGTAAGGAAACACTTACTGTGGCTACACCAGCAGTTATTTCATGTCAGAAAGGAATGGCCGAAGCGCGGATTCCTAATATGCGCGGCATAATGGCTGCGCGGACGAAGCCTTTAAACGTGGTAGAACCTTCAGCAGCTGAAAACCTTACGGAAACAGTTTCATATGAACTGCCTCCGGCTAAAGGTGGCGTAAAACTAATTGACGCCGATAACGTACAAGAATTAGTAGATTTATTACATAACGAAGCAAAAGTAATTTAGGGAATTCTCCCTTATATCTCACACTCTAAGGTGGGAACAAAAAATATAAATATGGTATTAGTATTTGCAGAACAACAAAACGGAAATTTTAAGAAAGCTACCTTTGAAGCAATAAGCTACGGAGCTCAAGTGGCTGCCAAGCAGGGTACAGAATGTGCGGCAGTCGTTCTAGGCGCAGCCGATAATCCTACTCAATTAGCAACCTACGGCGCAGATAAAATCTATCACGCTGGCATGGCTGAATTAAATGATTTTAATAGTAAAAATTATACCGATGCCATTGCTAAAGCAGCAGAAGAATGTGGTGCGAATACAATTATCTTTAGTGATAATGTAACGGCCCGTGGTATTGCTCCTCGCCTTTCTGTGCGGTTAAAAGCTGGTATGGTAAGTGGTGCCATTGCATTGCCAGCGGAAGATGGTTCTATTAAAAAAAGTGTTTTTAGCGGAAAAGCTTTTGCTCACATTAAGATTAATACAGATAAAAAAATCATTAGTCTAACACCAAACGCTCTTGGAGTAGTAGAAAATCAGAAAGCGGGAACATTAGAAAGTTTTGATGTCGCAATTAATGATAACTCTATCACCAATCAAAGTGCACAAGTGGCTAGTGGCGACACGGTGCCCTTGGGCGAAGCAGAATTGGTAGTCAGTGGTGGCCGTGGTTTAAAAGGACCAGAAAACTGGGGAATCTTAGAAGAATTGGCAGATTCTATTGGGGCCACCTTGGCATGTAGCCGTCCCGTAGCCGATAGTGACTGGCGTCCACATCACGAGCACGTTGGTCAAACCGGAGGTACGATTCGTCCTAATTTGTATATTGCAGTTGGTATTAGTGGCGCTATACAACATTTAGCAGGCGTAAACAGTTCTAAAACAATCGTAGTAATTAATACTGATCCTGAAGCACCCTTCTTTAAGGCTGCGGACTACGGAATTGTAGGTGACGCTTTTGAAGTTGTTCCTAAATTGACGGCGGCCTTAAAAGAGTTTACCGCAGCACAATCAAATTAATTTTTAATAAAAGAGATGAGTGGTTATAAAATAGAAGTAGAGATTGTTGCCCTAACCAATAGCATTAGTGGCTCTCACTCCTATGCCGTTGTTATCGGTGAAACGGAAGGCGTTCGACGCATCCCTATCATTATAGGTCATTCCGAAGCACAAGCGATTGCTGTGTCTTTAGAAAATGTAAAAAATACTCGACCACTTACTCACGACATGATGAAAGATTTAATGGATACGTTTTCTATTGAATTAAAAGAGGTCATTATTTATAAATTAAAAGAGGGGATCTTTTATTCAAAATTAGTTTGTAACTCCCCGGAAGGTACCAAAGAAATTGATTCACGAACTTCTGATGCCTTGGCTATGGCTAGCCGTTTCAACTCTCCTATTTTTACTTATGAAAGCATACTCAGTAATGCTGGCTATGTAGATAAAAATAAAGAATCCGAAGAGGAAGCCAACTACGAACCAGTTGCTGCGCAATCAACTTCCACTTCTTCTACTTCTGGCTTGAGTGAAATGAGTCCAGAAGAATTAAATGAGCTCTTAAATGAGGCCATTGAAAATGAGGACTACATTAAGGCGGCCGAGATACGAGATGAATTAAAAAAACGATAAAAATCTAAAGAAAACGAAGCGCTTTATTAAGAGCTATTTTAGGGGAAGCAGTAGAAAAGTGTGCTATCCAACTAAAGCTTCATACATCAGCTTTTTAACTTCTTCCAAATTTAAAGATTCCATCAATACTTTGTCTAAAGCTACTGACACCTCTTGTGTCTCTTGAGATATGACAATGGCGATAACCTCACCATTTTCCGCAGCTCCTAATGCAGCGCGATGTCGCAGCCCTCTGTGTGCAGCCATTTTTTGACTATCACTGATCGGTAGTGTAATCCCAGCTGCTACCAATTGATTATTGTCGATAAGCACAGCCCCATTTTTTAATGGACTATCTACTGAGAAAATACTATTCAATAATTCTGAGGATACGAGACCATTTACTAATACACCAGAATTAGTGTCCAACTGATACTTATCTGAACGAGCAATTACCAAAGTAGCGCCCACTTTTTCTTTTATAAACTTATGGATGGCCTCCATAGTTTCATTGATAATTTCTTCTTCGGCAATATATTTTTTCAAGCCGCTTTTCTCGAACAATCTTCTAAAAATACCACTCGTAGGCCTTCGACCTAAATTGATTAAAAACTTCCGTAATTCTGGTTGAAATAAAACAATCAATCCAATCAATCCAATACTCACCAATCGATTGACGATTTCACTCATCAATGGCATTTCTAGCCAAGCCACCAATCGCCACAATAAATAAATTATGAGTGCACCAATAAAAATATTAAAAGCAATACTACCTTTTACAGAACGGTATAATTGAAATACCAGAAGAAAAACAAGCAACAAGTCAATGACTTGGATAAAAGTAAAGCCAGAGAAATATTCCGTAATTGCCAATTGCATACTCACAAATGTAGTAATTTTGGATTAGGTTTTTTAGGATGAATGAGGTAATTACAATACAGAATTTAATTAAAGATTATTACTTAGATAAGCAGAGTATCCATGTTTTAAAAGGTATTACTTTATTGATTCAATCTGGTGAATATGTAGCGCTAATGGGGCCCTCTGGTTCAGGAAAATCTACTTTAATGAATATTATCGGTTGCTTGGATACTGCTACCGCGGGTGAATACCTTTTGAACGATAAAAACATAAGTACACTGGCCGAGAAAACGCTTGCTTCTATTCGGAGCAAAGAAATTGGTTTTGTATTTCAGCAATTTAATCTACTACCTCGACTGTCTGCTTTAGAGAATGTAGCCTTACCGCTTGTTTACGCCGGCTTGGATAAAAACAAACGTTTGGAAATTGCTAAAGAAAAACTGGCTATGGTTGAGTTAGCAGACCGAGCACATCACAAACCCAATGAACTATCGGGTGGTCAGTCGCAACGAGTTGCCATAGCACGAGCACTGGTGAATAGTCCTTCTATTATTTTAGCTGACGAACCTACGGGCAACTTGGACACTACAACTTCTCATGAAATTATGAATATTTTTGAATCTCTCAATCAAAAAGGGAATACAATTATTCTAGTAACTCACGAAGAAGATATAGCCGAAAAAGCAAAACGAATCATTCGACTCCGCGACGGAGTCATTGAAAGTTCAGAAACAACAGAAAAATCTGTCAAGGTACAAGAAGAAGGTGTTTTTACAATTAATAAAAATGTTTCATCAGAATCAGAAGAGTCGCTAATTTAATATACAGTTCAATAATTTTCGGTCCTCTGAATTTTCGCACAAAGATTTTGGCTGATTATTATTTACATTTGCGCCCATGGCATTCAAAATTTATACGAAGACAGGTGACAAAGGAGAAACAGCCTTATTAGGTGGCACACGAGTTCCAAAACATCATATTCGTATAGAAGCTTATGGCACAGTTGACGAGCTTAATTCTTGGATAGGTCAAATTCGTGATTCGGTACAAACGGAATTTGAAAAAGAACTATATAAAATTCAAAACTACCTTTTTACAATAGGTTCTCACTTAGCCACTACGCCCTCGAAGGAAGTAAAAATGAGTCTTCCAGATATTGAAGATGGCCAAATAAAATTTTTAGAAGAACGAATTGACATTATGGAAGAGACCTTGCCTGCTCTTACCAATTTTGTATTGCCTGGTGGGGATGCCAGCGCATCTAAAATTCACATCGCCCGCTGCGTTTGTCGCCGTGCGGAACGGATTTCTGTGGCACTTTCTTCCGAAGAAGATATTGATCAACGTATTGTTCAATATTTGAACAGGCTCTCAGATTACCTGTTTGTTCTATCAAGATATGTCCTTCAAAAAAATAATGGGACAGAAGTAATTTGGGATGCTTAAAATTACTCTACAGTAACACTCTTAGCCAAATTGCGAGGCTGATCTACATTACAACCGCGCATTAGAGCAATGTGATAAGACAGTAGTTGTAAGGGCACAATAGAAACTAGAGGAGATAATAACTCTTCCGTTTCTGGTACGCGTATAACATCGTCTGCTAAGCCTTCAATAACCTCGTCAGCATGATTAATGACTGCAATTACTTTTCCTTTTCGAGCTTTTACTTCTTGGATGTTGGATACTATTTTTTCATGAGCACTTTTATTGGTGGCAATAAACAGTACAGGCATATTTTCATCAATCAAAGCAATCGGACCATGCTTCATCTCTGCTGCCGGATAGCCCTCAGCGTGTATGTAAGAAATTTCTTTTAGCTTCAATGCCCCTTCTAGTGCCACAGGAAAGTTTATTCCTCGACCGAGGTATAAGAAATTTTCAGCGTCTTTATATTTGGCAGCAATTTTTTCTATTTCAGAATCCAAGGTAAGGGCTTCCTCAATTTTCTTAGGAATTTCCTCTAACTCGTATAATATTTGACGAAGTCTAGATGCTGATATTGAACCTTTTTTTTGCGCCAATTGTAATGCCATAAGCATCAAAATAGCCACTTGAGTACTAAACGCTTTTGTAGAAGCAACTCCTATTTCAGGACCAGCATGTGTATAAGACCCTGCATGAGAAACCCTTGAAATAGATGAACCAATAACATTACAAATTCCATAGATGAGAGCTTGACGTTCTTTAGCAATTTCTATCGCTGCTAACGTATCTGCCGTTTCGCCAGATTGCGATATTGCAATCATTACATCTTTAGAATTTACAATTGGGTTTCTGTATCTAAACTCAGAGGCATATTCTACTTCAACAGGTACACGTGCCAATTCTTCAATAACGTACTCTGCAATTAATCCTGAATGCCAACTTGTTCCACATGCACCTATGATAAGACGCTCTGCATTATTTAACCTTGTAGCAAACTCACTAACCCCCCCTAGCTTAATCCAGCCTTCTTTAGCATTCATTCTACCGCGAAGCGCATCGCCGATTACTTTAGGCTGCTCATAAATTTCTTTAAGCATGAATGTATCATATCCACCTTTTTCAATGGTTTCTAAATCCATTTCTAGCTTTTGGATATAGGGTGTTTTTTTTATGTTCCCCAAATCCTTAATGTCCATTTCACCATTCCTATACAATACCGCAAATTCTTCGTCATTCAGATAAACGACCTCTTTAGTAAATTCAACAATCGGTGAAGCATCACTGGCTACATAGAACTCTTTCTCGCCAATGCCTATAACTAACGGGCTTCCTTTTCTTGCCGCAATTATTTTGTCAGGATTCGCCTTATCAATTACTACGATAGCGTATGCACCAACCACTTCGTTTAAAGCAATTCGAAGTGCCTCCTCAATATCAACTTTTTCCTCTTTTTTAATATCCTCAATCAGATTCATCAAAACTTCTGTGTCCGTATCACTTTTAAAAGTGTAACCTCTTTTGATTAACTCTGTTTTGAGAGAAGCATAATTTTCTATAATCCCATTATGAATGATGGCCAATTCTGCCGAATTGGAAACATGTGGGTGTGCGTTTAGATCAGAAGGGACACCATGAGTCGCCCATCGAGTATGGCCTATTCCAACTGTTCCGGTCTTGTTTTTTCCTTCAGCATGCATTTCCAAATCAGAGACTTTTCCCTCTTTCTTAAGAATGGTTAATTCACCATTCAACAAAGCAACTCCAGCACTATCGTATCCCCTGTACTCCAACCGTTTGAGTCCTTTAATTAAAATTGGGTACGCCTCTTTAGGGCCTATATAACCTACTATACCGCACATATCTTATTATTGAATTTTAGTGAAAATAATATTTAAATTTGGTTTTTCCAATTGAACCGAAGTTCCACTACCTCTTATCACCACACGATTTTGAGCAGGAAAATTACTTCTTGCTCCGGAAAGCTTTAGTTTAAAATTGCTGTTTTGCGTAGTCACCGCTTCTTGAATCGTATGCGAAATATTAAATTTATATTGAATTCTTTGCGACCCATTCAGGGTTGCCCAGTTTCTCAAGCCGCCGACTCTGCGCGCGCCCAAACGAATATAATCTTCCAGTACCTCATCCTCTCCAAGTTCGTTTACATATACAATTTGTAATTGATTGGGCATAGTGTAACTAGCGGTATCTAAAAAGTTCGTATAGGGCGATACTACCGTTAAAGTCAGTTCAGCCTTATTAATTATAGCATTGGGAAACTTCCCTATTTGAGGAAACGAAATTAATCCAGCAAGACCTGGCTCACCTTGAATAAAAATGAGCGAATCTCCGGCAACAGCTCCTGTTTCAATAAAGTTGTCAGAGGGTGTTCCTTGATAATCTCTTGTAATACTATTATAGCGCACGCAAAATGCAGGATCAAATGGAAATACTACAACAGCTGTATCTGGATCATTCTGAGCATTTACAAACCGATAATAAACGTACAGACTAGTATTATCAGTATCAAAATAGCCTAATGTATTGCCAATGCTTTCATCGGGTGTGATGTAAAAACCGCCGAGCCAATTTAAAAATGTTTCGTAATCTAAAAAAGCTGTGCTAGGAGTTTGACTGACCAAATCATTTTGAAAACTCGTTCCTTGTAAATTAAACCGAATCTGTGGACGAAGTGTAACGCCATTAATCACAGGAGAATCAGTCGGGAGCGTATTAAAATTTACTAGGGTAGATGCTATGGCACTACCATTCAAATTAGCAGTTTCCGTTTCATAAAAAGCATTGGAGAGATCCTTATTATCCGAAGATTGGAAAAGATCAAAGCGCTGCTGTTGTGAATTTGACGACGTATCTCCGTAAGCTCTACTATAGTTGGTGGCCAAAACAACTGAGTCGAAAACTTGATTAGTGCCAGAAAATGTGAAACTTGGAGAAGGTGGCCGAACTTGTATATAAACGGATGCCACCGTTTTACCAAAAACTTCATCTCCATTTGCACCTGCAGAAATAGTCCCAATCGCTTGTGCATATTCTGCATCAGCTCCTCGGTCTACTCCGTTCAACTTTCCACCGGTCAATAAGCTATCCTTATAAACCGTTGTTGTAATCACAGTAAATGTATCCTCCTGAAACGTATTAATACCATCAACGGCAGGAACTAAATCCGGCGGCAGAATTGTATTTTCCTTGCATGAGCTTATCCCAACCAATAGTAAGGAACAGAATAGTACAGTTTGCAGCAAGAGACGCTTGCCAAGTTTACCTCCAATCAAATTCATCATTTATATTATATGCTTAGTCTTCCTCTTCTTCTTCAGGAAGTATTTCAGCGTAAAGGTCAATGATAGTATTTAAATCCTCTTCTTCTGGATTAAATTTTAACACTTTCTTGCTTTTTGTTGGCTTGACTGCCTTGGTAAGGTTTGCTGATACATCAGGGTGCGAAAAACAAACTACATCTGAATTTTTAGCTCCACCAAGATACATATCATGATTCCCACCTTTTTCAAATAAGGATACCACTTTGCTTTTCAACTGAGTGCTATTGGATAACATTTCACCGAAACGCTCCCCCAAACTTTCGTTGGTCATTTCTTTAGAAACTGAGTAAATAATAGTTGATTCAGCAAATACGGGTTCATTTTTAAACTGATGCTTAATTAAAGCAGGGATTAAGCCTCCCATCCAACCATGGATAAAAATAATGTCTGGAGGCCAGCCAAATTTTTTCACAGTTTCGATAGCACTTTTGCAAAAGAAAATAGTTCGCTCAGCATTGTCTTCAAAAAAGTTTTCCTCTTCATCATGAAAAACCTGCTTTCGTTTAAACATATCCTCATTATCCATGAAGTACATCTGCAAACGTGCATTAGGTAATGAAGCCACTTTGATAATCAAAGGATAATCTTCTTTATCAACATGAATATTAATACCCGACAAACGTACTACCTCGTGCAGTTTGTGTCTTCTTTCGTTGATTGTGCCAAATCGAGGCATGATACAACGGACTTCGTACCCTTCCTTATTAGAAAGCACGGCCAGTTCATTTAAGGCTTCCGCCATATCCGTTTCTATGTTGTACGGATTAAACTCATGTGATATATATAATATCTTTTTCTTTTGTTGTGGGGTCATTCGAAATTAAAATTAGTGAAGCAAAATAAGATTTGCGAAATTACGAAAAATATAAGACTTTCACAGCCTGATTCACTTACATTTCACATTCAGACTATGACTACACTTCGCACAACGCAAGAATTGCATGATTTTTTACAAACCAAAGCCCAAAGAAAAAGCGTAGGCTTTGTGCCAACAATGGGAGCACTCCATAAGGGCCACCTATCCTTACTTGAAAGGGCCCAAGAAAAAGATGACATTGTGCTATGCAGCATTTTTGTAAACCCCACCCAATTTAACGAAATCGGTGATTATAACTCTTACCCAAAAGTGTTAGACGCCGATTTGGCTTTGCTTTCTAATTTGAAAATAGACGCCGTTTTTGTACCAAACGTGCAGCAAATTTACCCAGAGGGTACTGATCATATTCCTCATTACGAAATTGGCAGCTTGGACGATGTGCTAGAAGGTGAGCACCGTCCAGGGCATTTTCAGGGCGTTTGTCATATTATCGACGTTTTGCTTCGCCTGATAGAGCCAGATCACATTTATATGGGGGAAAAAGATTTTCAGCAAATTGCCGTAGTTCAAAAACTAATCGAGATTAAAAGTCATAAAACCCAACTGGTACCCTGCGCAACTTTGCGAAAAGAAAGCGGCTTAGCCATGAGTTCGAGAAATACTAGATTGAGCGAAAAAGGCAAAGTAAATGCAGCTGTATTTCATCAATCATTGTGCTTCATTCGTGATAATCATACAAAAGAACCCTTTGCAGCCCTAAAAGAAAAAGCTGAGGCAAAAATGTCAGCAGTAGGTTTTACGCCTGAATATATTGCCTTGTGTAACGCAAGTACTTTAGAAGTAATAGATGATTTTTCAAAAGAAATTCCAATGCGATTAATCGGTGCTGCTTTTTTAGAGGATGTCAGATTGATTGATAACATTGCAATTTAATTTCTGTAGTATTACTTTACTTATCTTTGAATTTTTAATATTATGCTTGTAGAAACTTTTAAATCCAAAATACACCGTGTAGCCGTTACCGAAGCCAATCTAAATTATGTAGGTTCGATTACTATAGACGAAGACTTGATAGATGCGGCAGATATGTTCGTCAATCAGCGGGTGCAAATAGTAAATGTAAATAATGGTGAACGCTTGGAAACTTATATTATTCCAGGAAAACGAGGTAGTGGTGTAATTTGCCTAAATGGCCCCGCCGCTAGAAAGGTAGAAGTGGGCGACACAGTTATCATCATTGCGTATGGATTTATGGAAGAAGCCGAGGCACGAAAATTTGAACCGACCGTTATTTTTCCAAATGAAAAGAATCATTTAAGCTAAGTTCAAATGCAAGTAAAACTTAGCTGGAAAAAAATCATTCAATACGTTATTTTTTTAGCGATTGCCATTTTGTTTTTGTGGCTAGCCAGCCGAGGAATCCCTTATGAAAAAATGTTGGCCCATATAAAAACGGTAAAGCTTTGGCCGCTAAGCTTAGTTTTTATTGGTGGCTTGGGTAGCCATTTTCTTAGAGCCTTACGATGGAAACTGCTCATTGACCCAATGGGTTATAATGTGAAAGCAAGTAATACTTTTTTAAGTATTATGATAGGCTATCTTGTCAACCTGGTAACACCCCGTATGGGTGAAGTTGCACGCTGTGGAGTCTTATCTGTTTATGAGAAAGTTCCTGCTGACAAACTAGCTGGAACCATGATAGCCGAGCGGGCTTTTGATTTAGTAACTCTAATCGCCGTATTTTTTATTACTTATCTTGTTGAGTATAGTACAGTGAATACTTTTATTCAAGAAAATTTATTCGGCCCATTAACCGAGCGTTTTAACGCACAAGGCCTAGCGATAGCGGCCATAGTCTTAGCTACTATACTAGCTGCTTTCATTTTTCTTCGTAAGAAAATTTTTAGTTCGGAGAATAAAATTGTAGGCATAGTGAGAAATATTTTAGAGGGTCTAGGTTCTATCCGAAAACTTAAAAACCCTTGGTTATTTATTGGCTACACTGCCGGCATTTGGTTTCTGTATTTGTTCATGACCACTCTTGGCTTTTGGGCATTTGAGGGCCTTAATTATATGTCCTTCAGAGAAGGATTATCCGTGCTGTCCTTTGGAACCATCGGCTTTATAGTACCTGCTCCTGGCGGCATGGGGTCGTTTCAATATTTTGTTTCACTTACCCTTCATGAAATGTATTGGGTAGAAGAATCTTTAGCACTGGCATACGCAAATGTTAGCTGGGTAGCTCAAACAATAGTACTAATTACGGGTGGCTTTATTTCACTAATTCTTTTACCGATTCTAAATAGAAAATCGTAGTATCAGAACTAGATTTTTTTTAAAGAAAAAAACTACTTTTTTGTGGCCTTCTCGTCAATTTTTATGGTTGACGGATCAAAACCGTATGTAAACATATTAAGTTGACCTTTAGAACTTTTTAAATCAATGATATCCATTAGCTCAATAATATAATGACAAACACGAGCCCTGTCCTCTTTTTTTAATTGAGTCTTGATTTCATTAAAGCTAGACAATCCAAACATTATTTTTTTCTGATATTTATAGTCAGAGGGTACTTCTTCACTTGAGACCTCCAAGAAAGCCTTACCAATTTGATTCACTTTATTGGTTAGTTTACTGCGTAATAATGGATTTTTTATCCCTTCATATTTTAAAAGGGTATCCTGATCAAATTTTTCTTTTTTAATAAATTTATTGAAAGCAACTTCAGCATCTGGTGGCGTAGTCATATTTATTATTTCATCTTGCGCCTGAGCAAAAAGAGTGAGGGTAAGTAGTAGTACTGTTATGCAATATTTCATTGTCTATCAAAAATAATATTTTTTGATAAAAAAGAATGTTGTTAAAATACTATCTACACTACTCTTGACATTATTTTTACAAGTAGATAAAATGACCATAGAGCGGATAAAAGAAATGAGAGGGCAGGTGCAAGAGCTGAGCCACTATCTACAAATAAAAGACAAAGAGCAGCAAGTTGCCAATAATCAGCAGCTAAGCACCGCACCTGGTTTTTGGGACGATAACGATCGTGCTACTCAAATTTTAAAGGAAACTAAGGGATTTGAATATTGGATTAATTTATACCAAACTACCGTTCAAAAGTTAGAAGACTTCGTCATACTTTTTGAATTTTGGAAGGACGGCGAAGCCGAAGAAAAGGAAGTAATAGCAGCCTATGAGCAGGCGAAAATTACAATTGACGATCTGGAATTCAAGTCCACCTTATCGGCAGAAGAGGATGAACTTCCTGCCATCGTTATGATTAACTCGGGAGCTGGAGGCACAGAAAGTCAAGATTGGGTGGAAATGCTACTACGTATGTACAAAATGTACGCAGACAAACAAGGTTTTTCTACACAAGAAATTGATACACAATGGGGAGATGGTGCCGGGATCAAACAGGTTACCATCGAAATTTCGGGCTCGTTTGCCTATGGACTCCTTAAAGGAGAAAACGGAGTGCACCGCCTGGTGCGAATATCGCCCTTTGATAGTGCCAATCGGCGGCACACTTCCTTTGCATCTGTTACCGTCTATCCACTGATTGACGATTCGATTGAAATTGAAATTAATCCGGCGGACATAGAATGGGATTTTTTCCGATCAGGAGGTAAAGGCGGACAGAATGTAAACAAAGTTGAAACCGCAGTGCGTGTCCGGCATCTACCTAGCGGAATCGTAGTAGAATGTCAGCAAAGTAGAACTCAGGGTGAAAACAGGGCCAAGGCACTAAAAATGCTAAAATCAAGACTGTATGAAGAGGAAATAAGAAAACGGGAAGAAATAAAAATGGCTAATAATTCACAGAAAAAAAAGATCGAATGGGGTTCGCAAATCCGCTCTTATGTCTTTCACCCATATAAAATGATAAAAGATCATCGCACTGACTTTGAAGTGAATCAAACTCAAAGTGTGATGGATGGCGAATTGGAAGGATTTATTAAATCCTTCTTAATGTGGAATAATGCCGCAGAAAATAATTAACTTTAGTAGTCAGTTGTTGAAGAAACTATTTGTCATATTTATTTTTTTTGTAGGATTTACTATTCAAAAGTGCAGTGCTCAATCTATGTCTGCGCGCGATAGTTTAAAATATAAAATCAGGCAAAAAAAAGCCACCGATAGTACGCGAATTGCTCTGAGAAAAATAGCGATTCAGAAAAGACAGGATTCAATCCAGACAGTGATAAAGTTGCGTCAAAAAGAGCGCATTAGAAAAGCTGATAGTACTCGAAAGGCCCGATTAGAGGCAAGACAAGCGGAAAGGAAACGGAATAAAGCATATCAGCTCAGAAAAAAGACACGACAAGAAATAAGAGATAGTATTGCAGCGGCTAGTAAAAAAGCTGCGTTGGCCAGGAAGGCGTATTTGAAAAAACAAAAGAAGAAGAAAAAATCCCCTCCAACTAAAAAAAGTATTGTAAAGAAAAATAGCGACGCAAAAAAGAAAGTAAAACCTAAAAAAGTAGTGGCCAAAAAGAAAATAGCCCAGCAACAAAAACCAAAGAAAAGAAAGAAAAGAAGAAAGGACATTCCAATTGTAACAAAAAACAAAAGAGAAAAGAAAGTTAGAACCACTGAACCTAAGAAGAAGGTGGTGAAAACGAAAAAGACTAAAAAAGAACCGAAGAAGAAAAAGGTAGTCAAGGTAAAAAAAGCACAGAATAAAAAGTTAGAAAAATCTCCAAAGAAGAAGATTACTAAAAACAAAACAAAGACTAAGAAAACAGTAGAAACCAAAACGAACGTTAGCAAGGTAAAAAAGCAACGAATCGCATCTATTTATCCGGAAGAAAAAATTGTTGCTCAATTTTTTAAACGAGAAAAAGTAATTGCCAAGCCCGAGAAGAAAAAAACGTACTTCTCTTTTCAACTTGGACAATCTAATTATCTCGGTGATTTAGGAGGTGGCACACGAATCAATCAAACTAAACTCGGGGATTTAGACTTTAAAGAAAATACATTCTTCTACGGATTTTCTTTGTCGCAGTTAAGAAAAGAAGCCGTCGGCATCAGATTGAGCTATGTTTTTGGAAAGATTGCTGGGAGCGACAAAAACACTTTTTACAAAGATGAAGATGACCCAGCCTACTCAAGATTTGTAAGAAACTTAGACTTCAGAACGGCGATAAGCGAAGGTTCTTTACTGTTTGAAATCTACCCGTTTAAGTTTTTATCTTATCAGAAAAAGCTTCACAATAGCTATTTTCAGCCCTATGTGTTATTTGGAGTTGGTCGTTATTCGTTTAATCCTCAAGGCTCATATTTCGACCCAATTTTAGAAGAGGATGTTTGGGTTGACTTACAGCCTTTGTCACTTGAGGGACAAGGTATGGCGGAACACCCTGACCGTGAACCTTATAAAACAAGTCAGTGGAACTTGCCATTAGGTATAGGTTTACAATATGAAATTAGCCGCACGGTTGGACTAAGCATTGAATATGTGGGCAGAGTGCTCAGCACAGATTATTTAGATGACGTGAGCACCAGCTACATACAGCCAGATTTATTCGACAAATACCTAAACAATGACAATGCAGAATTAGCAAAAATCTTAAATAATAAATCACAACTCGTTGACGCGAATCGAGCTTATCTCCCCGGACAACAGCGCGGAGACCCTGATAAAAATGATTTTTACTTTTCGATTGTTGCGAAGCTTTCTATAAAAATAAATAGAAATAAAAAGAAGTCTAAACGTACAAGATTTAATTCGGTTAAATATGACGATAATGAAATTTGCGAATAGGCAAGGCCGACTTCTTTTTACTACTAACTCATTTACAAATATGTGTTGATATAAAAAGTAAATGAAGGAATCCAAATTATATTTGAATCTTATAAAAACGAATAATTATGCAATATGATTTTTCAGCTATTGAATCCAAATGGCAGAAAAAGTGGCAAGATCAAGAAGTCTACAAAGTAGTTGAAGACTCTACGAAACCGAAATGCTATGTTCTTGACATGTTCCCCTACCCTTCTGGTTCTGGGCTTCACGTGGGGCACCCGCTGGGTTATATTGCCTCTGACATATATGCTCGTTATAAAAAATTAAAAGGTTTTAATGTTTTGCATCCTATGGGCTTCGATGCGTTTGGATTGCCAGCCGAACAGTATGCAGTTGAAACAGGACAGCATCCTGCACAAACGACCAAAGAAAATATAGCGCGCTATAAAGAACAACTAGCCAAAATTGGGTTTAGCTATGACTGGTCGCGAGAAGTAAAAACCGCTGACCCTAATTATTATAAATGGACGCAGTGGATTTTTCTACAATTGTTTAATAGCTATTATAATACAGCAAAAAATACGGCTGAGCCGATATCGAATCTCATCTCAACTTTTGAATCAGAAGGAAGTAAAGAAAATCGAATCTTCAATGCCGCGGATTGGAGCAAATTTAGTGCTAAGCAAAAAGAGGACATTCTCATGGATTATCGCTTAGCTTATCGCAAGACGAGCTACGTAAATTGGTGTGAGGCATTAGGAACTGTTCTGGCTAATGACGAAGTGGTGCAAGGAGTATCCGAACGCGGGGGCCATCCTGTAGAAAAGAAAGAAATGATGCAATGGTTTTTGCGTATTACAGAATATGCTGACCGACTATTGATAGGGCTTGATGATTTAGATTTCCCAGCACCACTGAAAGAAATGCAACGAAATTGGATAGGCAAAAGCGAAGGCGCTATTCTCAAGTTTGAAGTGAATAATTCATCGGAAAAAATTGTTGTATTCACTACGAGACCCGATACGATTTTCGGTTGTTCTTTTATAGTATTAGCTCCTGAGCATAAATTAGTACAAGAAATTACTACCGAAGATAAATCAGCATCAATTAAGGAATACATTGTAAAAACTAGTAAACGTTCTGAACGAGAACGAATGGCAGAAACTAAAACTGTAAGTGGCTGTTTTACTGGCGCGTACGCTACACATCCTCTTACCAAAGATAAATTACCCATTTATATTGCTGATTATGTTTTAGCTCATTACGGTACAGGGGCAATTATGGCAGTACCAAGTGGCGATGATAGAGATCTTACTTTCGCAAAACATTTTTCACTCCCCATTCCAAATATTTTTAAGAATACAAGTCTTGATGATGGAGCCTGCACAGATAAAAATATACCGCTGACTCGTTCTGATTTTTTGAATGATCTACACGGCAAGGCTGCAATAGAAGCTTCTCTTAAAAAAATTGAAAAGGAGAATATCGGTACACGCAAAATCAATTTTCGAATGCGAGATGCAGGATTTAGTCGTCAACGATATTGGGGCGAACCTTTCCCAATTATATACGGTGCTAACGGAAGCATACATGAAGACAGTCTACCTCTATTGCTCCCAACTATCGAAACCTATGAAAGAGGTCCGAATGGGAAAGGGCCGCTAGCTCATTTAACGGATTGGATGCAAACTGCAAACGGTATTCGAGAGACCGATACAATGCCTGGTTATGCTGGAAGTAGTTGGTACTATTTGCGTTATATGGATCCAAAAAATGAGACTGAATTTTGTTCCAAAGAACGCTCTGACTATTGGAATCAAGTTGACGTTTATATCGGCGGTGCTGAGCATGCAGTGGGACATTTATTGTATTCTCGTTTTTGGTGTAAAGTTTTATATGATTTAGGGCACATTTCTTTTGATGAACCATATAAAAAACTCATTAATCAAGGAATGATTCAAGGAAGTTCTCGACTCGTTTACCGTGTGAAAGGTGAAAATAAATTTGTGAGTCATGGATTAGTTTCGGATTATGAAACAGAAGCACTTCATGTGGATGTTAGCCTGTGTAACGGTATAGAACTAAATACCGAAAAATTTAAAACTTGGCGTCAACAGTTCGCAAACGCCGAATTCGTCTTGGAAAACAATGCATATATCTGCGGTCAGCAAACGGAGAAAATGAGTAAGCGGTTGTACAATGTTGTGAATCCCGACGATATTATTGCAGAATATGGTGCTGATACATTTAGAATGTACGAAATGTTTCTGGGACCATTAGAAGTAAGTAAACCGTGGGACACAAAAGGTATAGAAGGTGTGCACCGCTTTATAAAAAAATTATGGCGCTTGTTTTATAGTGATGATGCATTGATTGCAAATGACAAATCACCTAAAAGTGAATCTTTAAAAACACTGCATCAAACGATAGAAAAAGTAGAAATGGCTACGGATAGTTTCTCGTTGAATACCGCAGTTAGCCAATTTATGATTTGTGTGAATGAGCTCACTCAACAAAAATGTAATTCGAAAGAAATATTAGAACCTCTGCTTATCCTTCTTGCTCCTTATGCTCCTCACGTATGCGAAGAAATTTGGAATAACATTGGTCATAACACTTCAATTACTACCGCTCATTATCCCAAACTAAAGAAAGAATATTTAGTAGAAGATGAAATAACTTATCCTATAGCAATCAATGGTAAGCGAAAAATGGAATTAGTCCTAGCAGCAGAAATGGGCAGTCAAGACGCTGAAAAATTTATATTGGCTCAGGAAGAAGTTCAAAAGTTGATACAAGATAAAACTATTCGTAAATTTATTTTTGTTCAAGGCCGAATGATAAATATCGTGGTATAATCTTTTGTGAAAAAACTTGCTGCTTGTGGTATCCTGTGTAATTTAGAGTTCTAAATTAAATACTATTCTACGGAATTTTACATATACGCTAGCCATATTATGTTTGCTACATTCTAATGTCATTGGTCAGTCATTGATTAAGGGGAAAGTTGTAGACAGTAACTGGCAAACCTTGGATAGTGTTCAAATATCTAATATTCACTCTAGAGAAAGCTTACTTACCGATACAAGCGGTAGTTTTAATCTAACGGTTGAGGATGGACAACTTATTCAGCTTTATAGAAAAGGCTATAAAAAATTGCGTCTAAGAATTGCCAATGCTCAAGAACCTACTTACTATGTACTAACCTTAGAAAAATCTAAGCCACTATTAGACGTTAAGGGCTACTTACTTGCCTACGAATTAGATAGTCTTGAGTATGACCGGATATACGGCGTAATAGTGAATGGTGAAAGAATAGAGGACGTAGATATGCGTTCACTACCCTTGGCAGCGCTTAGCAAACAAAATAGAAAAAAATGGGCTTTTCAAAAATTATTCGCAAAATGGCAAAGTGAAAAATATATCGATTATGTTTTCAATGAAGAGCTGGTCAAAAAAATAACCTACCTAAAAGGAAATGATTTACGACGCTTCATGAGCTCTTACAGACCTTCAGTTAATTTTCTTCGCAGCTCTACTGAGTATGAATACTTGTCCTATATTAAAAGGGCCTATCAATCCTTTGTAAAGGAAGAAAAATATTAGAATATAGAGGGCTCTAAAACGTTTAAAAATTTTAAGCTTAATTATACCTATTGAATGGTGTACAGATAAAGTAGAAATTTATGGTGTTTTATTGAATATAAAACGGAACTCAAATTTTTTATCCTTCCATGTGCAGGGTTTCAGTTACCAATTATGTACACTGAATATAATCTATATGCAAAAGCAATGGCCTAACACACTTCTGTGATTGATGGATTAATTTAGAATATAGGCTTAACTCTTACAAACTGATTGGTGATATTACTACATACAAAAAGGGGCTTGACAGTAAGTCAAGCCCCTAATAAAAATATTATAATTTAATTCCTAGTTTCTCTTAAGATTTGGGAATGGAGGAGGAGTGTTGGAAGGACCAGACTCTCCGTTTCCAGCTGCACGATAATCAACAGCATTAGAATTTCCACCTAAACCGTATTGGAAGATAAATCGACCACGATCAATACCGTTACGATCAACCATATAGTTGATTACAGCATTAACACGATCCCATGAGCGTTGCTGAGCTACTTTACTACTGCTACCGTTACCCATAACAACCACATTACAATTAGGGTTGCTTCTCATAGAGTTAGCTAAAGTATTCAACTGATTCTTAGCCGAAGAGCTCATTGAGCGAGAACCGCCTGAGAACATAACAGAACCACTACCGATTGATCCACAACCTACTGGGCCTGCATTCTTACAACATTCAGGATCAGGACAATTTCCTACACCATCAGCATTGGAAGGTTGACATCTTGTTGGAGTAATCAACTCTTTATCTTTGTAATCAGCTACACCGTCACCATCTGTATCAAGAGGACAACCGTGAGTGTCAACTGCTACACCACCTGGAGTATCACCACAACGATCATAACAATCAGAAACTCCGTCTCCATCTTTATCGTTATTACACTCATTATCTGGTTTTGTTACAGTAGCTAAACCGTTATACATAAATTCGTTTGGATTAACCCACCATAAAGGAGCAACAGCATTATTACCTAAGTTAACACCTATTCCTAATGAAAGGTAATTCACGTTATCAAAGTCACGAGTCATTGCATCTCTTTCTTGCCAACGCTGACCGTCAACTAAATCATCCATCGTAAATATTACTTTATCCTCTAGATTCAAAGAAACTCTTTTACCTAATCTCCAAGATATTCCTAAACCAACATTAACTGTAGGGCGAAATGTATAATCATTATACCAACCACGCGTATTGTGACGCTCACCATCAGTTTCATAAGTACCGTCGAACAACTCTTTCAACTCACCCGCAATTTCCTTTCTATCTTTAAAAAGGTGATTATCGCGCTGCTTATTAGCGATGTCGTTGAATCCAGACTGATATGACCCATTATTATTATCTAAAGCATCAGTGTTTGATTCATATAAAAAACCACCAATACCGGCAAGAGCATACATTGACATTTTGTTAGAACCTTTGTGGTACCGAATGTTATTCAATGCAGCAATTACATCCATACTCAACTGACGCACTTTTGTGTGATAGTTATAGTATACCTCACCTCCATTATAACCGTTTTTCACCCAAGGATTATCGCCCTGTCTGTTGTCTCGGATATTATATCCAATAGCTGGTTGGTAGTTATATCCACTAGCAGAACCATGTAAGTACTGCAAACGAGTAGAAATCACATAACCCCATGCTTTCCGAACGTTGACGGCAAAACCTAAAGTTTTGATTGGATCTATTGGCGTGTAAAGAAGATTACGTGAGGTTACATCACCTGAAACGTTTACCGCACCAAAAGAAAGACCTACTTCCCACTGGTTTCTTGGTTTAGAAGGATACAAATAACGATTATTCATAAAATCGCTTTGTTGATCCATTCTTTTTTCTGGAATAAGACTACTATCCGTGTAGTCATAACTCGTTAGGTTGTATACACCCGAGCTTTGAGCATTTACCTGTGTAAAATTAAACAAGGTAAAAATGCTTGCTAAAACTATTAAGTACTTTTTGCTAGACATAATTAAATTTTATAGTATTTTCAGTGGGCAAAAGTATCCAAGTCCTATTAATAATCAAAATATATAGGTTCTTTTTTAATTTTTTTTGATAATAACAAAATCATGTTAAAAGTCAACAATGAAAGTGCCTACAGCACTATGTATCTAACAACTAGTGCAAAAAGCTTTAAATTAAAAGTGTTTTTTATTCCAAAAAATACGTTTTTCTTAAAATAATACCTTGATTCACACTGCTATTTCATTTTAAACCAATAGTAAGTATAAGCAGCAGTGAAAGCATAAGAAACAGAAGTAACGATTGCCGCTCCCTGAATACCATAATTTGGTATAATAAAAAAGCCTCCAACTAAGGCTGCACAAAAGCCTAAAACAGTTGCTTTTAGATTGACTATAACTTGCCCCTTACCCGCAAAATAAGCACTCCAAAGTATGGAAGGCGCAAATAAAACGATCCCAGGAAGCAAAAAAGGCAATACGTCGACAACCGAACTATATTCGGCGGAAAACAATGTAGGCAATAACTTGATAGATAGAAAATAGCCCAAAATTCCAAGCCCAATGGCCAGAAAAAAAACGTTCTTAGACCATTTATCAATCTGTCCTTTAATAGTTTCAGTGCTGTTATTCTCTGACACTGCTGTAAATAATACAGAATGAAAAGCATTTGGTAAAAGCCAAATTAGCTGAGAAAGCGACACGGCTACACCATAAATACCCAATTGAGATTTGTCTTCCACATAAGAATTGATAAACCATACATCCATTTTATAATTTAAAAACTGAAGAAAGTTAGTGAGATAGGCCAATAAAGCGAAAGCAAACAACAACCGAATCATTGACAAATCAAACCAAGCGAATACAAACTTAAATCCCTTGACTGCTAAAATGCCTTTTATATATAATACGGATTGCACAAGTAAAACCAACAAATTAGCCAATACAATGAAAATAAATGCGGATTCTGCGACAGGCTTACTAAAAAAATGGAGATTAGTATAGATTGCCAGAAGGAAAACAGCCCCGATGACAGAAATAGAAGCACTCCTAGCATACATCTTTTGTGATAGTAGTACGGAGGACAATAACTGATTCAGTAGTAAAAGAAAAAGATGCCCTCCTAAACAAAAGATAATAAAGGAAGCTCCTACAACTTGAGGCAAGGCTATTTTTTGCACCCCGAATGGCTCAACGACATACCACAGCACTATAAAAAAAACAGATGCAAGAAAGGAAAATATGAGTAACTGGCTAATAAGTTTGGATTTATCAAGCTTACCTGCGGCCAAGTAATGATTAATGGCTGGTGCAATCCCTAGCCCTAAGCCAATTAAGCCGAAAGTAAATGCATTGATATACAAGGTCCACTCACCTCGAATAGCTGGACCGAGTAATCTCGCTATTAAAATGATTGAAAAAAAGTTACAGCCAGCAGTTAAAACCTGCGCTAAGGATAGGGCCGTTATGTCTTTTAGTAATCTAATAAAATGTAGGCTTTGAAAGAGATGATAAAATAAAAATCATACCAAAGATAAGCAAACCCTATTTAGTTTGATATCGCCTTACCAAATCACAGCTCGCTCATCCATAGAACGATACATTTCATTAGATTCCGTTACCTTAAATGCTTTGTAAAAAGGCTCGAAATTGGATAGCGGCCCATTGCATCTAAATATTCCAGGCGAATGCGGATCAGTCACTAAACGTTTTGCCGCTTCTTCATCTACAATGTTTAGTCGCCAAACTTGAGCCCAACTTAAAAAGAAACGCTGATCAGGCGTAAAGCCATCAATCAGCTCCGTTGACTTCCCTTGTTCCGTCTTTTTGAAAGCTTCATAGGCAATTGTTACCCCACCTAAATCTGCAATATTTTCACCTAAGGTTAGTTTTCCATTTACTGCTTTACCATCCAAAATTTTGTAGTTATTAAATTGCTCAACTACTCGTGCAGTCTTTGCTTCAAATTTCTTTTTATCCTCTTCAGTCCACCAATTTTTAAGATTCCCATCCGCCGCATATTGGCTTCCTTGATCGTCAAAACCATGAGTCATTTCATGTCCAATTACGGCCCCAATCGCACCATAAATTACCGCGTCATCCGCTCCTAAGGTAAAGAATGGATATTGTAAAATACCTGCTGGGAAAACAATTTCATTGAAGGAAGGATTGTAATATGCATTTACCGTTTGTGGTGTCATCTGCCATTCAGATTTATCAACAGCTTTACCCAATTTTTTCATCATATAATTAAAATCAAAAATATTGGAGGCTCTAATATTTCCTATGTAATCATTTTTGGCTATTTCAAGACCAGCATAAGATCGCCACTTATCAGGGTACCCTATTTTTTTTACAAACGTGTTGAGCTTGCTCTGCGCTTTTTTCTTAGTTTCAACGCTCATCCATTCTAGTTTATCTATGCGCTCACCAAAAGTAACTTGAAGGTTATCTACCAATTCTTTCATGCGTGTCTTAGCCTCGGGTGTAAAATATTGTTCTACATATAATTTTCCGAGCTGATGACCTACCGAACCGTTCACCACTCCTAATACTCTTTTCCAACGAGGCTTTTGCTCTTTTTGTCCGCTAAGCGCCTTACCATAGAAATTAAATTTTTCATCAGCAAACTTTCTACTTACGAAATAAGCAGAATTTTTTAATGTATGCCAAGTCAAATACGTTTTCCAATCCTCTAGAGGTTCAGAAGCAAGTAATTCATCCACTTTCTTTAGAAACGAAGGTTGACCGATTAAAATACTATCAATATTTTGTGCGCCAACGGTAGTTAAGTATTGATTCAAGTTTAATGAAGACAGTTGATTATCAAATTGGCTCACTTTATACTTATTATAAGTTTTATAAGGATCTCGCATTGCTGTACGATCCATACTCGCTCTAGCCAGTTTAGTTTCTAAGGATAAAATAATCTCCGCGTTTTCTGCAGCCACTTCTGCAGGTTCTCCTTTTAATTCAAACATTTTAGCAATGTGATTTTGATAGGCAACACGAATCTCTTTTTCACGCTTTTCATTTTTCAAATAATAGCCTTTGTCGGGTAAACCAAGTCCTTTCTGCCAAAAACCGACTACGTATTGATTCACATTTTTTTCATCAGGACTCACATAAAAACTAAAGAGTGGATTACCCCCTTCTTTCGTCACCTTAGCCAAGTACTTGGGCAAGGCACTTCCATCAGATAAATTATTGATTCTATCAAAATCAATTTGAATCGGCTCTAATCCAAGTTCTTCAATTTTAGTCGTATCCATTCCACTCGTAAATAAATCACCCACCATTTGACTGGGTGAACTGGCGGCTCCAGGATTTTTTGCTGCCGATACGGTCAATTCTTTTAGCACTTTTTTATTAAATTCGGATAGCATATCAAAAGCACCCCATCGAGTTTCTGATGCAGGTACAGGATTATTTTTTCGCCATCTGCCTCCAGCATAATCATAAAAATTATCCCCGGGCACAATTGACGTATCCATATAACTTGTTTCAATAAAAGAAATACCGTCAGGCATTGAGGTATTTTTATCTTCCGTATTTTTTTGTTTTTGCTCACCACAAGAAATTAGACTTGCGCAAACGATTAAGCTTAAAAATTGTAATAGTTTCATCCCATTTTAGATTTATGAACTGGCGAATATAAAGATTGAAGCGTTAGGTAAAAGTGAACGATTCGCAAGTATGTTAGTGGCATAATCTATTGCCTATAATTTACTTCAGTACAAATAAGTTGATTATCAACTTGCTACACTACACAAAAAAAAGATTGAATCGAATTCAAACAAATTTTAACTATTTGTTGAAAATAACCCTACCTATTCGCTAAGTACCTTGTGATTAACATTTTTATAAGATTTTCAGTTTTCTAGTTTCTATTTACTCTAAGTTTTGTAACTTAGTAATTCATTAAGCGAAACAGATAATTCTTTTATGAAATACCCTTTATATTTACTTCTAATCGTCCTAGTTGGAATTACCTCTTGCAATAGAGAGGAAAAAAACAACGCCCCCGAAAGTAAATTTGTTACCTATCGTCCTACAGCAGAGGATGTTATCGTAAGCGAAGCTCCCTTTGAACCATATGAACCTTTTGAAGTAGGAGGTGTGGCAAGAATTTATAAGAATTCGTTTCACCACGTATTACGTTTTGAAAACTTTTCTATTGACAATGGACCTAATTTAAGAGTTTACCTAACCACTTCTGACGAGAATATTGACAACAATATTAATATTGGACCGCTACTAGCTGCTTCGGGAAGTTTTAACTATACATTCAGCGTAAACACTGATTTATCAGTATATAAATACGTAGTAGTTTACAGCGACAAGGATAAAAATCTCTATTGTATCGCACAGCTATAATTTCTAGCTGTGGATTGATGTGGAATACAGTCCTTAAAAAAAATCTTATACCAATAAAAATTAACTAGTTTTGCGCATTGCAGAACTAAACTGGTCAGGCTAGGAGTAGGATCAGTTCTCAGAAAAAGTATAAAAAAATATGGCAGATAGCTTTGGTAAAAAAGACCGAGAAAAAAAGAGAAGAAAAAAACGCGAAGAGAAAGCAGAAAGAAAAGCAGCTCGACGTGAGGAAGATTCAGGAAGTGACATAATGTATGTACATCCTGATGGCTCATTTCACCCTACCCCACCTGATTTAACCGATCAGGTAGAAATAGAGGCGGAAGACATCGTATTAGGTGCTCAAAATAATTTTGAAGAAGATGAAGATCCTATTAGAAAAGGAAAAGTGAGCTTCTTTAACCATGATAAAGGTTTTGGATTTATTGTAGATAGCGGCAACAACCAAAGTGTGTTCACACACATTGATAGTTGCCTAGATGAGATTACTGAGAATGATAAAGTTGTTTTCGAAACTAAAAAAGGTCCGAAAGGTATGATGGCTTTTAATGTACAATTAAAAGAAAACTATGTACCACCGGTGAAAGAAAAAACGGAAGAAGAAAAGGCAGCTGAGGCTAAAACTACTGCAGAAGGTAAAGAAACTCCTGCGGAAACAGAAAGTGATAAAAAAGAAGACAAAGCAGAAGAAGGCAATTCTAAAAACGAAGAAACTAGCGAAGAAAATTCTGACAAATAAACTATTTTCTAAATTATAAAAGATAAATCCTCATTCTTGCGAATGAGGATTTATCTTTAAGTGTAGTGGTGATAGCTTATCTTATCAAAGTCAAATTTCCTTTCTTGATATATTCTTTACCATCAGTAGTACATTGATATCTGAACACATAATAATAATCCGCTACGGGCTGCTCTTCACCTTTATAAATTCCGTTCCATGAATCCGTAGAATTGTACGTCTCCCAAACTTTCTGACCCCAGCGATTAAATATTTCAAACTGACGCAATTTTATTCCAGCCGTTCCATTTACCCTAAACTCATCGTTGCGACCATCACCATTTGGACTAAAAGCATTTGGTAAAAAAATCTCTATGCAACAATTTCCAGGGTTAATAAAAATTGTATCGACTACTTTACAACCATCACCATCTATTACTTCTACGGAATAATATCCAAATCGTAAACCTATTGCCTCTGCTTGGTTTTGTGCTGGAGTTGAACTCCATAAGTAGGCATACGGAGGAACACCCCCTTGTACAACTACGCGAGCACGCCCCTCGTTTCCGTAACCTTGGCACGGCAAATCTGTTTTTGTAATTTGCGTCTGTATAGGATTAGGGTTAGAAGTTATGGTAAATACGGTATCATATTCACAGCCCGAGCTATCTCGTATCGTAATCGTATAATACCCAACTCCTAGCTTTGGCAACCTACCTGTTCTATTAAAAGAAATGCCAGGTCGTCTATAGTACGTATAAAAAGGTCTTCCACCAATAGCTTGAATTTCGATAATACCATCTTCAGAATCTGCACAGGTGGTAGGCGTAATTGATACACTACCCACTCCTACAGGATCTGGCTCGGTTAATATTAAATTCGTATCTACTTGACAGCCCAACACATCTTGAATACTTAATGGATAATCACCTGCTGGCAAATTATTATAAGCAGTATCTTTATTAAACGGACTACCGTCAAAAGAATAAGTTAGAGTCCCCACTCCACCAACAGCAGTAAAGCTTAAGCTACCACTACTATCTCCATGACATATAGGTTCAGTATAGTTAAATGAGACAAGCTGAATTTCAGGGTTCTGATCAATCGTTACACTAGTCGTGGCAGAACAATTTTTTGCATCCGTTGCGGTTACAATATACGCCATTGCAGCTAAGCCTGTAAAGTTGCCAGAAGGGCTTTGCGTACCCATATTCGGACTCAGCGAGAAGGTAATATTTCCCGTACCACCCGCGGCCGCTACTGAAATTTCTCCCGTACTATCTCCAAAGCAGGTTACATCAACTGTATTGACACTAGTAAGTAATATTTGTGCAGGTTGATTAACCATTATTGAATCTACGGTTAATGGACAACCACTACCATCAAGTATATTTACGGTATAGCTACCAGCTGTCAAGACTGTAAATAAACCTGTATTATTAGTTGTCGCACCCGGTGTAATCGTTAAACTATAGGGTTGCGTTCCACCCGCAGTGCTCATTTGAATTTGTCCATCACTTCCGCCAAAGCAACTTACAGAATCCGTAGTAAAGCTTGCTGTCACGGGTAATGGTTCCGTAACTGAATCAACTATAGAAACACTACAACCCAAACTATCCGTAAGCGTCATAGTATAAATGTTTGCCGCAAGATTCACGAAGGTGCCTGAACCACTTGCAACATTCCCTGGATTTAATAAATAAGTATTGCCACCGTTTCCACCAGAACTAACTACTGTAATTGCACCATCGCTTAGACCATTACAACTGACATTTGTAATGCTTAAAGAGTCTATAACTATTGGCAAAGGTTCGTTCACTGTAAGGCTGGTTGAAACCGTACAGCCATTACCGTCTGTTGCTGTTACAGTATAAGTATTAGCAATCAATCCGTTATAAATACCTGTAGCATTTATAAGATTACTTGGCATCAAATTGAAATTGAAATTTCCTACCCCACCGCTTGCACTTACAAACAACTCACCATCGGATAAACCATTACAACTTACATCGGTGATACTTGTACTATCAATAAATACGGAAGTGGGTTCAACAATTGTAATTGTAGTTGTATGCGAACAATTATTTGCATCCGTTATGGTCACAGTATATGTATTACCCGATAAGTTCGCAAAGCTACCTGTATTGTTATTCAAATTACCAGGCATTACATTATAAGAATAAGCTGGTGTACCCCCCGTTCCTTGTAAACTAAAGCTACCATCATTTGCACCTGCACAAGTCACATTTGTAACCTGTACAGTGCTATCTCCAACCGCAATTGGTTCTGCAACAAATGTTGTTGTGTTTATAGAACAACCATTAGCATCTGTTGCTAAAATTGTGTAAGTCACATTACCGGCTAGGCTACTAAACAAGCCACTCGTATTTGTACTCGCTATTGGCGAAACGCCATACAGGATTGTTCCGATTCCTCCGCTGGTTGTTACTGTAATAGTTCCGTTTGAATCACCAAAGCAAAGCGCATCAGTAACTGTTATGACATCCCAAACTAAACTTGGCGCAGTCAATATTGTAAAGTTCGAATCTACCTGACAACCATGTGCATCTACAACAGATACTATATAATTAGTCGCGTACAATCCTATAAAGTTACCAGTCGTATTAGATTGACCTGTTGGATTCAAACTGTAAGTCAATACTCCGTTTCCGCCACTTGCTAGAACAGTGGCTGCTGCATTGCTATCTCCAATACATAATGTCGGAGTTAAAGAAATATTATCAATTGTTGGCGTTGTAGCTGTAGTAATTCCGAAGGCCAAAGTATCTGTACAACCATTAGCATCTTGTATGTATGCGGTATAGTTGTTTGCACAAAGACTACCATAGTTATTTGCTCCTTGATATGCGATACCATTCGTACTATAGGTTATCGCAGCACTTGTACCTGGTGTCATATTAATTATTGCTGTTGCATCACAACCTGGATTACAACTTGCTTCTGTTACACTCACACTATCAATAGTCGGAGAAGTTGCAGAAGAAATATTTGCCGTCGAAGTAAGCGAACAATTATTTGCATCGGTAACCGTTACCGTAAAACTACCTCCGTTTAAGTTCGTAAAACTGTTGCTAGCCTGATTAGCTCCACCAATATTATATTGATAAGGCATTGTGCCACCTGTGGCATTTACAAGAATACTCCCGTCATTACCAATACTACAACTTGGGTCGATTGTTAATATGGAGTCTATCAGTAAAGGTGTGGGTTGTGTAACGTTAAACAAAACAGTGTCTGTACAACCTAATGCATCATAAACCACTACATTGTAAGAACCTGTATCCAAACCCGTAAATGAACCAGAATTATTGGTCGTACTTGGTAGCAGCGTATGGGAATAAGGTGCCAATCCCAGACTGGCTGAAAGCTGAACTTGACCGTCCATTGCACCAAAACAAGAAATAGTAGTATCTGTTGGTGAAACAAAATTGGTTACGATTGTGCTTAAACCATTGCAACCAAATTCAAAGGCTCCCGCATCAGGAGCTGTGGCAGAACGAGTAGTATTTTCAATATCATCAGTTACACTTAAAGGTGCGCCTGTATTATCCATAGATAAATTACTAGGATTATAATCATCAATAGCGGGATTTACATATTGCGGATCAACCTCTGTAGAATTTTGTCCCCAAGCTCCTACATTGGCTGTTTGCCAATTGGTAAGCATCGGATAATTAATCCCATTGAATCTTCCGTAGGCATTTGATGTGCCTAAACCATTTATATAAACATTATTACTACTAATAGTTGCTCCTGAACCTGCGGCACTTCCAACTTGAATTCCGTATTTCGCAATTGTACCCGCACGGGTAATGCTTACATTATTATTTCGAATATCAAACGTATTTCCACTAGACCCTAAATAATTGATCCCGTAAGTTATAGCCGATCCCGATGTTGGAAAAGCTGTTCCGCTCAAGTCCAACGTATTATGTTGCACCCGAACTCGCCGAGCGCTTGAACTTAAATACACTCCATGTTGAGCTCCCCGAGAATTCACATCTTCGATTAGATTATTTACAAACGTATTATCATTTCCTGGTAATACGTTTCCTGCAAAGTACAGCCCATAAAACGTCATTGTAGAATTTCCATTCGCTTGAAACGGATTATGAATATGATTTTTTCTTACTACAGAGCTAAAATCCGCCCCTAGACGAATACCATAAAAATCAGAAATAAGTGTTCGAGTAGGTCGGCTAATATCATTACTATCTAATATACTACCTGCTGTATTTGTACAACGAATTCCATACTCTCTAAAATCTTGCACCGTATTATTCGTAGCTACATTATTCAGGGGTCTATCCGTGCTACTTCCGTAAAAAGCAATCCCTTTATCTCCTCCAATAATAGTATTATTAGAAAATAAATTACTGTCACTTCCTGCAGAAGGACCTGTGATACCTAAAAATTCTGGCTGCGTGCTTATAACAAATCCATTGAGTGTAGCACTAGTTGAAGTCGTGGACATCTGAACCGTACAATTATCAAAAATATTATTATTAGCCTGGTTGTGCAAATGCACCCCATGACCATAAATACTACCACCAACATTAAAAATTAAATTATTAAAACGAATAAAATCTGAACCACTTAAGCGTAAGGTGTGCCTATCAGAAGAAGTAGTTGCAGCATGCGAAAGCGTACTTCCATTCCCAATAAACGTAATTGTGTTAACCGCACTGGCTCCTACTACTTCACAAATATCTACCTGCTCCGTAAAAGTTTGAGCAGTGGCTACAGTAAAAATTACCGGTGCAGCAATACCACAATTACACAAATCTGCAACGGCCGCATTAAAGGTTTGAAAGTTGGTGGCAGAAATAGGAAGTAATGGATCTATGGTATAGGAGCCTCCAAGTGGCAAACAGCCCGACTCTACTGCGCCCACTGTGGGAGTTACCAGCGAACGGACAGAATCGTAAAAATCATCAATTACTCCAAGCGGCGTACCCGTATTAAATAAATTATTATTGCCTACCTCAAAATTAAAAAGCCATTGCGGATCAAGACTTGTTGAATTCGCATCATAACCCGATGCCACCTGCCAAGCAGCTAAATTCGTGTAATTGATATTATTAGTTCTACCAAAAGCAAAAAAGGTCGCATTCGGGGTAAAACAATTATTATAATTCACGGTATTACCACTATCCAATACCAACCCATAAGCAACCCCCACCCCTCCCAGGATGATATTATTATTCTGAATATTATTTGCAGCAGCTTGACACCTAATTCCTGTCTTGGTTGTATTATATTCAAAGAAACTTAAACTATTATGCCAGACATTTATATTAGTACTATTATTAGTCAAATCAATACCAATATTATAATTACCCTCAAATTGCCACATAATATTATTTATTATATTAATATTGGATGAATTATCTGTCCAAACACCTCGACACAAACCTAAATTATAGTTTTGAAATATTCCACTAGTTCCATTGGCCGTCATTCTATTTTTAGATGCCGTGTGCTTTTGCGTATTGGTAAACCGAATTCCAGTATATAGTTGATTATTGCTTCTAATAGCATCATTTGTAAAAAAATTCTTGCTGATCAAACAAGCCGTTGCACCATTACTTACATCAATACCCGTATTAGTAAAATCATCAATCCAGCAATTTATTACTTCATTGCCCCTTGCACTATCTGCTGCATTGGCTGTTATCCTTACGCCAATATGCCCATCCTGTATTTGACTATTCCGAAAAATATTACTGTCACAAGAAGGATAGAGCGGTAGCAGATTCTGGTTGGTAGCGTGTGGACCAATATAAACAGTTGGAGCATTTGATAAATAAGCAGAACAACGGACCGAATCAAAAATATTATGATCAGACCCATTATATAGATGCAAAGCTGTGCCAGGATTAGAATTAAAAGAAACCATTACACGTAGATTATTAAACCTCATATAATCTGCACCGCTTAAACGCAAGGTATGGGGCACAACAGAACTTGTCGGAGAAAAAGTTAACAAGGCAGTATTCCCATTCACCGTAATGGTGTTCGTAGCGCTTGAACCTGTAATTTGTGGAATATCAATTTGCTCGTTAAATGTTTGCCCGCTTGTTACATTAAACGTTACGGCAGCGTTTATTCCTAAGGCAACAAGGTCGGATACAGCATCCGTAAAACTAGTATAATTCGTCCCACCTGTTGGAAGTGTATTATCAATTGTATAAACGCCAGCCATTTGGGCCTGCGCGCCAATTGCACTAGCAACAAAAAGAAAGATCAGTATGGTTTTTTTTACAACGTAAGACTTTTTGGGTAAATGCATAATTCTTAACAAAGTTCAAACAAATAGAGCGTTCTGAATATACGTGTTTTTACGTACTTTATTCAAATCTTATTTGAAGTGCATTGCTAATTTATAAAATTCTATATATTCAACACCAAAAACCTTTAGTAACTTTGCAGGGCTTAACAGCTTAACTATTTGCTCGACCTACAATCGACTCAAATTAAATAACATGTCAGAACTAAGAAATCGGCTCTCAAAAAAAGAGCTCAAGGAGAAAATACAAGAAGATACTACTCCGCGCAATACACTTTCCTTTTATAAATACTTTCCTATTGCTGAAACCCAAGAGTTTAGAGATACCCTTTTTGTAAACTTTGATAAGCTCGGCGTATACGGAAGAGTGTATGTTGCTTCAGAAGGCATCAATGCACAAATCAATGTGCCAAGTGAAAACTTAGCAGCACTTAAAGAATACATCTACTCCATTCCTGAATTAAACGAGCTAAGATTAAACATTGCTTATGAAGACAACAACAAAGCGTTTTACGTTTTAAAAGTAAAAGTGCGCAAAAAAATTGTGGCGGATGGAATTGAAATAGAAGATTTTAATCCAAGCGATAAAGGCACCTATCTAAAAGCAACAGAGTTTAACGAATTAGCCAAAGACGGAGAAACAGTGATTGTAGATATGCGCAATCATTATGAGTATGAAGTAGGTCATTTTAAAAATGCTATCGAAGTTCCTAGTGATACGTTTCGTGATCAATTACCGATGGCAGAAAAAATGCTACAGGATAAAAAAGATAAAAATATTATCATGTATTGTACCGGCGGTATCCGCTGCGAAAAAGCGAGTGCTTACTTAAAATATAAAGGGTTTGAAAAAGTATATCATGTAGAAGGCGGCATCATAAATTATTCGAACCAGGCTAAGGAGCAAGATTTAGAAAATAAATTTATTGGTCGCAACTTTGTGTTTGATGACCGTATGGCGGAGCGTATAAGTGATGATGTAATTGCTAGCTGTCATCAGTGCGGCGAACCGCATGACTTACATACCAACTGTGCAAACTCAGGTTGTCATTTACTTTTTTTGCAGTGCGATGCTTGCAAAGAAAAAATGCAAAACTGTTGTTCACAAGAGTGCCAAGATATTTTAGAATTACCCGAAGAAGAGCAAAAGAAAATTCGGCAGGGAAAGGATCGGGGTATAATGATTTTTAATAAATCAAAAGATGCGCTCAAGGAGCGCTTTCGGCAGGGAGAGTAAAACAATATTATATTCACTTGTTGCTGGCACTAGTCATTGCATTTGTAATTGAATAGTATAAATTCTACCAAATACTCATCCGTACGGACAAAATACATATCAAAAAAAACGCATAATTCGCTAGCTATCCACAACTTAATGGTTAAAAGCTACTAAATCAACTAACCAAACTCTAGATATACATAATTTAATTCATTCAGCAGGATGATAATTGCATTATCAAATCAACCAAACGATTTTAACCAATCAACCAAAAGTCCTCCTTGTATCTTACAAGGAGGACTTTTTGATTTAATACCTTTTGATACAAAACTGCAATAGCGAGTATTCGCTATTGTTCATCAGTAAGTGTTCGATTACTTTTGAATTCAAATGAAATTCAAATCAATAGCTATATTGTTAATCCTAACCATTTCAATTTTTTACGAAGTGGCAGCAAAAGAAGACAGTCTCTACCATTGGAATAAAATGATTGAAGATGCACAAGATGAAAATCAAAGAAAAATTGGGCGTTGCTATTATATGATTGGTCAGTGGTATTCTCATATAGAATCAAAATTAGATAGCTCAATCTATTATATGCAACAGGCCAAAAGAATCTTTGGAAAAATTGGAGAGCGAAGAGCAGTAGGTACGTGTTACTACACCATGGGTATAACTTATGTACATCAAAACAATAAAAAAAATGCTATTAAAAATTTAACCCTTGCAGAAGATATTTTTATAGAAATAAAGGATACCGCCATGTTGTTTCATGCTGGCTTAGCAAGAGCGGACCAATTGCCAGCAAATCAAAAAATAGCTAGGCTTCAAGAAATAGCTAGGCTAGCGAAAGCACATGGCACCATTGGAGCAGAAATAAGCTGCTATGGCAATATAGGCAAAGGGTTTATGGATCTTGAACAATATGACAGCTCTATCCACTACCTCAAAAAACAATTTGATTTAAACAATAATAACAGCAATAAAAGAACAAACCACCTTAGGAAAACAGCCGAGCACAACTATTTTACTTGTTTGGCATTGGGTGATGCACATCGATTCAGAAAAGAATATAAACAAGCATACGATTTTTATAAAAAATCATACAATTATGGCAAGAGTATCAGCAATACATTTCATGGCATTTCAGGTGCTGCCGGAAAAATAATATTAGTTGCAGGTGAATGGGAGGCGGACAACCCGAAAGAATTTAAACAACACACGCAAGGTTTAAATAAACTTAAACTATTAAATGAAGCAGAGCAAGTGGCTACTGAATCTCAATCTTACAATGGCGCAATGACTGTAATTAAAGGATTTCTATCTTATTACAAAGTAAAAGGGCTCAACGATTCAATTATTCGATACCAAGATAAATTAATTGCGATGAAAGACAGTTTCTATCGTGATGAACAAATACAAGCCTCTGCAAAATTTGCCGAAGAACTAAAAACAGCCGATAAAGAAAAAGAAATTATAAAACTCAATGCGGATAAAAAAATAGCTTCTGCTACGGCCAACAGAAATAAAATAATCTTCTTTTTAATTCTAATCGGACTACTTTCTTCAATTTACTTTATCATAAAAAGAATTAAATATCGAAATCAAAAAGAACAAGAGGAACGAGATAAAAACTTTCGCTCCAAACTAAGTAGTGATTTACACGACGATGTGGGCACCATACTCACCAGCTTGTCCATGCAATCAGAACTATTAGAAATGAAAACGACTGATGGAAATAAAAGTACAGTTGGCAAAATAGCTGGTATGAGTCGCGATGCTACAAGACGAATGCGAGACACCGTTTGGGCGATAGATTCTCGCAAGGATAATATTATGGACCTTGCGTATCGTATGATAGATTTTGCTGAAGATATGCTGTACGCAAAAGATGTAGAGTTTCAACTAACGCATAACATTGAGAATAAGGATCAAAAAATATCGGCAGAGCTGAGACAAAATATTTTTCTCATTTTTAAAGAAGCTATTACCAATGCTGCCAAATATGGAACGGGAGCGTTTGTGACCGCAAGCCTACAAAAAGGCAAAGACGAATTAATACTTCAAATTCAAAACGAAACTAAGCAGGCAATAAACTTAACCGAAGTAAGCGGCTTAGGTTTAAGTAATATGAAAAAGAGAGTAGCAGATTTAAATGGCACCTTCTCAATAGAAAATCAAGCCAATGCCTTTAAGGTAAAACTATACTTCCCATTGTAAAAAATACTGCAATGCATTGCTTTTCGCTTTGCACCCATTGCTCTTCACTCATCTACTTCGTATAGCAAATATTCGCTATTGTAAGAACCTTTTCATTACCCCACCTTTGTGCTAACAAAACAAAGAGATATGAAAAGTTTAAAAATTATCAATCGATTTTTTCCCTTGCTGATGCTGTTATTCGTAAGCAATAGCTTGTGGGCACAAAAAAATATTACAGGACTAAACGTAGGTTACGTAAAAGAAAAATACAGAACTACGGTAACACACATTTGGCTACAAACGGGTAAAACAGTCTGGACAAGAACGCAATCAGGTTTGGGTGCGCAAAGAAAATTTATAGAAGAGAAACGCGAGAAGGATGGCGTGACCCTAAAACTGGTAGGCAACATCAAGGAGCGCATCAAAATAGACCTTAGACAAAAAACTGTTTTTAATTTAACATCAGGCGCTGCAGGAAAAATAATAGCAACCGGACCAAGCAAGTACGGCGCAGCAGTCATTACAAATAATTCAACTAAGCCAAAAGCTAAAATCAAAGCCAATGGCCAAACGGTAACCTACGCTACTTTTAGTAAAAATGGCAGAGCCTATGGTAGCCTTAAACAGATAGGACCTAAAAAATGGGCCGAATACAAAGGCAGTAGAAAAGATCATGAATTTACCGAAACAAGACGTGGCCCCTGGTCTGTATTTCTTACGGATAAAACAAGAGGCGTGAGCATTACAGTAAATCTGCACACCAAAAAAGTATTGATAAATAACAGACCTGAATATGATGTAAGCTATGCGGATGCACGCAGCGTACGAAAATAATGATCTGTACGTAGCTTCTCCTAACAGCAGGATTTAATCTGGTATTACGATGAAGCATTATAAAACGAGCGAGTCGTTTCTACTTTTTTTTACCAAGCAAAAAAATAGCGATAAGTGGGCAAAGCTCTATACTAACTGAAAACCTTGAGCCGAGTAAAATACTCGGCTCACCGTTTTTTTTATAAAAATGTATTATTATTTCTTAAAAAAAATATTTTACTGCCTAGCAGAAGCCACGCACCCAATCGCAATAGTGTAACATAGTATAGCCAAGGTCTTTCGCAGTCTAGTAGGTACAGTTCGTGGCCTATCAAAAGTATTCCGCTACGTAGCAAATGTCGTTCGTTATATAGAAGAAGCCCCTCGCACTATAGTAAATGCCTCTCGCACTATAGTAGATGTCTTTCGCGCCATAGTAGATGTCTTTCGCCGTCGGAAACCCTTATGCACACAGCGTTTTGGTCAAATTGTTAATTTTATAATATGTTTTGACTTTTTAGAGTAAAAAAGGCTATAAAAACACTCTTTAAGCATTTAAAATGAGAAAAAATCGCTTATTGAACGTTGAAAATAACACATATTATTTTTTGTAATAAATAGCAAGCATTCGCTATTGTGAGAAATAGCAAACCGACCCACCTTTGTATTATTAAAAATAAAGAACCATGAAAAAAGTATTTCTAGTATTCATCGCAGCCCTTGCTCTTCAGCTAAGTGTGAGCGCACAAGCACCACAACAATTTAACTACCAAGGCGTAGCACGCAATACGGCGGGGCAACCTTTGGCAAATCAAAACATTGGCTTACAGCTAACGGTGCGCACAGGCACGGCCACAGGTACAGCCCAATACCAAGAAACGCACAATGTAACCACCAATGCTTACGGCTTATACAGTGTAGCGGTAGGTGGCGGCACAGCCGTTACGGGTACTATGGCGGCTGTTACTTGGAGCGCCGGCTCAAAGTTTATGCAAGTACAGCTAGACCCTGCCGGTGGCACTAGCTATACAAGCTTAGGTAGTACAGAATTACTCTCCGTGCCTTACGCATTATACGCCGCTGGTGGTAACCCTGGTCCCGCTGGTCCAGCAGGTACTGCAGGAGCAACAGGCGCAACTGGCCCGATAGGAGCAACTGGACCAATAGGACCGCAAGGGTTACAAGGCCTTCCGGGAGTTCAAGGAATTCAAGGTAATCCTGGCGCTACAGGCCCAGCAGGCAGTGCCAACATTAATGGTACAGCTGGCAAAATAATCAAATTTACAGGAGCTACTACGGGCGGCAACTCACTGATTAATGATAATGATACGACTGTTAATATTGGTGGCTATTTCAATCCAACTTATAGTGGATTTCCCAAAATGAGTATCAATTCATCTACCAATACTGGTTTAGAAATAAAAGGAACCTCTTTATTGCCAAACCTTATTTTAACGCATACGAATAGTTTGGGTAGAGCATTAGATGTTCAAGCTACTGGCTCTGGGGATGAGGGAATAAGTAGCTTTTCGCAAAATAGTAATGCAATCATAGCATATTCATCTGGAACAGCGAGTGCATTGGATAATCGCTTTAATGCAGCGATTAGAGCAGAACAACAAGGTAATGGTGCTGCTATTCATGCTGATAAACTTAGCTTCAAAGGCTATGCTGGATTTTTTAATAGCAACTATAGTGCGGGTCTTACTGATAGTGGTATTGTACGCATTCAATACGATGGCAGTGTAACAAACTTAGACCACATAGGATTAAATGTATACGTAAAGCCCAATCCTGCCGCTAATTATGGTATAGGCGTAAGTGGTGAGGCTGGATATTTTGGTATTCAAGGAATTGCTACACATACGGGAACAGGAACAAATTATGGAACTTATAGCTCAGCACAAAACAGTGGTGGTAGTTCAATAGGAGTATATGGTCAGGCAACAAATAACTCTGGTAGCACAACAGGAACTAAATATGGTGTTTATGGTACAGCAAATGGCGGCACTACTAACTGGGCAGGTTATTTTACCAATGGAAATGTCCAGGTGTCCAACATGCTAAGCAAAGGTGGTGGAACGTTTAAAATAGATCACCCCAATGATCCGGAAAATAAATACCTCTACCACTCTTTTGTAGAAAGCCCCGATATGATGAACATATATAATGGCAATATCACCACCGATGCACAAGGTTTTGCTACAGTTACAATGCCCAACTATTTTAAATCGGTAAATACAGACTTTAGATATCAACTAACAGTTATGGGCACTTTTGCACAAGCAATTGTAAAAGAAAAAATAAACAATAACTCTTTTGTAATACAAACTAACAATCCTAATGTAGAAGTAAGCTGGCAAGTAACCGGTGTACGTAATGATAAGTTTGCACAAGCAAACCGCGTACAAGTAGAAGTAGAAAAACCTGAAGATGAAAAAGGATTATACCTGCACAGTGAAGCTTGGGGCCAATCAAAAGATAAAGACATGAACTATATTATTCACCAAAAGCCTATTGAGGATAAGGCGAATGAAGGTAAGAAGCAAGTTATCGAATTAGACTAATAGCGAATATTTGCTATTGTGAGAAAAAGCAAAGCGAAGCACCTTTGAATTATAAATAAAAACAAAATCAATTTTAAATCAAAACAAACTAAAAACAAAAAACATGAAAAACATTAAAACAACTATTTTGGCTTTAATGCTTTGCGCGGGTAGCGCTCATGCTCAAAGCACCTTAAACGCAGCTGGCGGTGGAGGTACTATAGGAGGTAACTCTTATGACTACTCCATAGGCGAAATGACATTAGTGTCAACCGAAACCAGTAGTAGCATTGTAATTACACAAGGACTTTTGCAACCAGAGGCAAAGTTTGCCACTAGCACTAAAGACCTAATTATCGCTCAAGACCAAATGAGTATTTATCCTAATCCGACAGCTGCGATAGTAAATATTCAGCCACAGTTTACTACGGCGGGTACTATGCAAATTAGCCTATTAGATGCCCTGGGTAAAACAATTGTACGTCAAGAGTATAAACTAAGTAATGGTACTGAAAAACAGCAAATTGATATTAGCGGTTTTGCAATCGGCAACTACCTAATAAACGTAAATTTTACAAACAACAAAACAACTTTAAGAAACACTTATAAAATTCAAAAAAACAACTAAGCAAATCAACTTATTAAAAACTAAAAAAACAATCATGAAAAAACAATTATTATTAGCAGCAGTGGCCTTCTTTTTAAGCATGGGCACTTTATTCGCACAAGCGCCAGACTTGGTAAACTATCAAGGTGTAGCCAGAAATTCTAGCGGTCAAGCATTAGCAAACCAAGCCATTAAAATACGCCTCATAGTAAGAAACTCTTCTGCTACTGGAACAATAGTATACAACGAAAATCATGCCATTACCACGAATGATTTTGGTCTTTACAATGTTTCTATCGGATCTGGCACGACAACGGTAGGCACATTCTCAAATATTAATTGGGGAAATGGTGACAAATACTTACAAGTACAAATAGATCCTAACGGCGGCAATACTTATACAAATTTAGGTACGACTCAACTTTTGAGTGTGCCCTATGCTATGTATGCCAAGGAAGTTGCTCCAAAGCAGGTAGTTGCTTTTAGAGCCAGCGGCTCAAGTACTACCAATGCAGCTTTAGCAAATCAAACTCCTTCTACACTAAAATTAAATGAAATCATGGACGATGGCGGCAACAATTACAACCCAACTTCAGGCGCCTTTACTGCGCCCACAGATGGTTACTATCATTTTGACTATAATCTTAGTTTTAATGAAACTAATGCTAGCAATACTACCGGATATCTAGTTACAGGATTTACTATAAACGGACTGCAAAGAGCCAGACGGTATGTTAATCCAAATAGCACAAGGCGATATGGTTCTTCAGGAAGTATGACTGTTAAATTATCGCAAGGCGATGTAGTGGATGTATATATTTTCCAATCGTTAGGAGTGACGGTAAACCTCACCGTTAGTCAACAGGAAACACTATTTTCTGGTCATAAAATCAACTAAACAACCCCTTTCAATTGCAACTAAAAAGCGCCCTGATTTTTCAGAGCGCTTTTTTTATATCAAACGATTTTTCATGGCTTTAGCCACCGCTTCGGTAGCTGAGCTTACATGAAGCTTATCGTATATTTTACGAATATGGGCATTGACCGTATGATAAGAAATAGAACACTTACTCGCTATCATTTTATAGCTCATCCCATTGACTAGAAAGCTTAGAATTTCCTTTTCTCGTTTGGATAAATCCGCGGTTTCTTCTTTCGGCTTAATGACGTTAAACTGATTTAATACCTTACGAGCAACAGAACCGGTCATGGGTGCGCCGCCATCCATAACGTCGCGTATCGCTTCTATTATTTTTTTTGGTTTACTTTCCTTCAGTAAAAAACCATTGGCACCATTTTGAATACTTTCAAAAATTCTATCCTCATCGTCAAATACGGTTAGCATCAGGACAAGGGCTTTCGAATCAGTTTTTCTAATTTCTTTGAGCGCTTGTATGCCATTCATTTTGGGCATATCAATATCCATTATAACGACATCCGGACCATACTCAAGTATTTGAGTAGAAACTTCTGACGGATTTTCATAATGACCGAGTATAGTCATATCATCCTCCATTTCAAAAAAGGCGGACAAACTCTCGGCATAGTCAATATTGTCTTCGTAAATTAATAAAGTAATCACAGCTTGGTAATTGATGCTAAGATAGATAATTAGTACAAAAAACCATCCAATCTATAAATTGATACTTTTAAAAAATAAGAATACTACTGAATACCGAAATACCAAATTCTAAAACTCTCTCGTAATATGCTAGCGAATAAAAATGGACAACTCCTTTATAATCAAGGATTCATGAGATGAGCTTTCAGAGGATAACTCCCTAAAACTCAAAGGCTCTAATCAGTCTCAATATTAAATAGCAACTTTGAGTTACCAATGACCAAGAATGATTTAACTTAATCAATTCAACCTAAACTAAATCAACTAAGCAGGTCAACCTAAAGAAAAACACCGCCAAACAGCGGTGCTTTTTTTTACCTATATTGTTCTTTTTTTTAAAACGCACGATTCACACCAATCACCCAACGAAAATCAAGATATTCTTGACCGAAAGGTGGTGCACTCAAGAAAAAGGGAACATCAAAACGTACAGTCAATGGGCGTGCCTTTTGAAACTTGCCCCACTTTTTTATAGTCATGGCTAAGCCAACTCCTGCATCCATTCTAAATTTACTCCATTGCGTGGTTGGATTATTTTCGGTAATATCATTTTGATTATACTCCCCTCTCGTAATAGCTCCACCATCAGCAAATAAATAAGAATCAAAGTGCAGCCAATTACGAAACTTCTTAGGTCTAATCTTAAAAAATCGATCAAACTCTACTTCTATACTAGCACTCGCACCACTCAATCCTTTGTAATTGATAAACAAATCTCCATTATCATTTTCGTCAATAGCATAGTAACCATTGTATCCACGAAGATTTAAACCACCACCGGCATGCATATTAGCAAATTCAGAAGTACCAAATCCTCCTAAACTAGATGGTAGTATTCCGTGCGTTCGAGTGTATTTATTCTCCATCAGCTCTTCTGGATTAGCACCTTGCAAATACAGTGCACTTTCGGTTGGCGCCACGGCTCCCAGCCCAAAACGCGCAAACATTCGAGTTTTAATGTCAAACTTTTTCCAGAAGGTATTGTGTAAAAGCTCGCCCTCCACAAAAGTGTAATTATAATTATCTCTATCAAACAAAGTAGCTATTGGCAAACGCATACTGGCTCTAAAGAGACCAGCAGATTTTTTTCTCCGGTAGTTTTTAAACCAATCAGCCTGTAAAAATGTATTCGTTTTTCCATTACCATTATCGCTTACATCACTACTCCACTCATTTGGGAAGAATAGATAATCTCGATTAAAATTACCATAACGATATAAAGAATTTACACCGAGTCGGAACGTATTTTTCTTATTGGGTTTGTAAGCAGTGAATAAATAATGCTTCGCAAAACCTTCCATCATACGACTACCCAAGCCCCACTCAACTTTATTATCCGTAGAGTGAATTGGGTTGGCGTAGTTAACCGTATAATCAAAAATGGGATGCTTATCATAAAAACCATCATTAGCTCCTACTAAGTAATCCTCGCCCTGTAAGAGATGGGAATTATACCAAATAGTCGCATCAAATTTTTTCGCAAAGTTCAAATAACTTCCTTCAACGTGTGCTCCAATTTTTACACCATCAACTGGATTCCACCAAACATCCGGACGCCAGGTAGCTACATATTGTTTACGGTTTGGAAATTGATAAATTCCACGATCCAATTCTAAATTGTATCCCTTATTGAATAGTTTACCGGGTCGTTTGCTATTATCCATAGGATTCATGTCTGGTAAACGGTGTGTAGGATCTATCTCTACGCTTTTGATTCCGCCCGGAACCTTGGCACTGAAGGTATATTCTTTATTAATTACATCCCAACCATACCATTTTGGTAAAATCGTTGCATCTGTTTTTTTAGTGTACGCCTGATTCGGAATATAAAAATCTAAGACCTCCCCTCTTTTAGAAACAACCCTTAGGTCAATCGGCATTTGCATTTCGCCCTTACGCCCCAACGTAATTTCATACTTATCACTCACCTTGGTTTCTTTTATTTTTTCCACCGAATAATCTAAGGTTTTAGTAGTTTCTAAAAATTGATCAAAAAACCAATCTAAATCTTGATGCGTATAATTTACAATTGATTTTCTAAAATCATCAAAGTATGGATGGGCAAATTTCCATTGAGCCACATAATTCTGCATCGCTTTTTGAAATAAATCATCTCCCAACACATACTGCAAATTATACAACATTGTAGCTGTTTTATAATAAACCAAACTATAACCCCCGCCATGGCCAATCGCACTATGAAAATCATTAGAATGTGTATTTAATGTATGATCAGTTCCACGAAGCATATCATTTACATATCGATAAAAAACAGAACGCTCCCTGGCTTCAATTGGCTTTTTATGCTTTTGCAAGTACTTACTTTTGGGTGGTGTGGTCACCATAGTTTTACCATCAATTTTTTCAAGCCCCCAAGATGTCAAAAACTGTGTAAACCCTTCGTCTAAGGCAGCACGGTAGGTTTCATTATTTCCTATCATACCATAAAACCAATTGTGCGCAATCTCATGCACCAACAAGCCATGATTGTCTGGGTCTTTTCCTCCATCCAGTGTCAACATAGGATACTCCATTCCGTCACGTGCATCAGCCGCTACAATTTTTGGGTACTCATACATACCAAAATCTTCACTAAAAGTTTTTATAATTTTGGTCATATACTCCGGAGTTTTTTGCCAACCACTACAATGACTTTCATCAACAATGGCTACACATTCCACACCATTCCAAGTAGCTTCGCCTAGGCGATAAGACGGATCTGCTGTAAAGGCAAAGTCATGCACATTCACACCTACATATTTCCACGTTTTTCTTTTTGAAGAATCATAAGGTGTAATAATTGAAGGCTTACTTCCCCATTTTTTGTCTTTAAAATTTTTAATATCCAATTGCTGACGCAAGTTGCCAGGGAAAACCTCGGACTTATTCATAAGTTGACCTGTAGCTTCTACCACGTAGTTATTAGCAAAAGTTAGCTCTACATCAAAACGACCAAAGTCACCGTACAATTCTTTGTTTAAATGTTGATCTAAGTCCCAACCTTTTTTGCTATCGTAGACCGATATTCTAGGATACCAATGCACGCCATTGTAGTGATTAAAACCCCAATTTTTATAAACAGCCATTCTTCGGCGAAAGCCTTTACTTTCAAAAAATGTAAGAAACTTCATATCAATTTCAATACTATTACCTGACTGTAAAGGCTCATTGAGATATACTTTCAGTATCGTATTATCCAATTCTGTTTTTACTTTCTGACCATCTACGCGCAAGTTTTCTACCACTGTACCCAAACCTGCTTTTTGGTATTTACCAAGTCTTGTAACGGGACTTCCGCTTCCTTCATGCAATTGGGCAAGATAACTGCCTTTCGTAAAAGCATTTTGATACAAATGAAAGTAAACTTCATTCAAAGTATGGGGTGAATTATTATGATACGTCAATTTTTCAGTGGCATCTACAATATTAGATTTCTCATTAATATCTGCCTTAATGCGATAATGCACATCTTGTTGCCAGTAGCCAGGGTATGGCTTCCGACTTTGCCAATAATGCGGATTGGCTTTGGAACGAAAGGGTATATCCTGAGCATCAAGCTGCTGAAAAGAAAATAAAATAATTAAGAAAAGTAACAAATTTTTCATCTCTCAAAAGTAAGGTTTCAAGTGCAAGCGACCTTTTTAAATTGAAAATAAATAGTACAAATTGAAATAATTAAAATCACTATTTCTAGTGAGCAAAGCACCATGCTATATTTCTACGTTTGTATTCTCAAAACAAACAATATGAAAGCAGTTAATTACATTATCCTAATTCTTATTCTATTTGGAACAACCTGTAACAACCGAAGAAGCAAGAAACAAGAGTAGGTTAAGCAAGAATAACAAAAAGCAGAACATAGACGAGACTTTTACCGCTGTGCATAATACTCTGACAACAGCCTCATGTTTTTAATTCAATAAATCTTGAATGTTTAATACTTTAACTAATGACCAAAGTTCATCAGCATCCATATTCATACCCTTGGCCTCTACTAAAAGGCGGTCATTTATTTGATAATTAAAATTGGTTCTTAAACCATATTCAGAAGTTTTATGCTTCACCAGTATCTTTTGATTGTCAAAAACTTCTGTTCTTTCATAGCCTTGCTCATCCTCACTATCAATATCTACATTGGTTATCATTAGCTGCATGGCCATAATAGCAGCAGCTTCTCCTGCGCAGTCTACTACTTTCAACCGAAGAAACTTACCGCTTTCTGCATCGATTGATTTAAATTCTAAATCAATACTTGCCACATTAGCGATACCCATATGTTTGCCAATTGAAAATTTACTCCGCTTTAAGTCTCCCAGCGCTTCAGGCATCCACTCTTTCATTGCGTCTTTGCTTATTGGAGTCGTCTCCTTAAGCCTTTTCATATTCTCCTGCATTTCCTCTGCACTACTTACCATGGAGGATGCATTCTGTACATTTTCTTTCAAGTCTTTGACTTGATCTGTTGCCTTGGATATTTTATCTAATGTGCTTTCGCCATTGCCACAAGAGGCTAGGGCTAACACCAAACCGCCAAGTATAATTACTTTTTTATTCATGATATTTTACTTTTTAATAAACTGCTTTACTCCAGAACCAATCTTAGTAGTTATCACAATAAAATAACTACCATTCGATAAATCAGATACGTCTATAGAATTCCGTTGCGTTGTTTCACTTTTTATTTGTTTACCAAATATGTCGTACACACCTACTGTATTTATTTTGTTTGGTGATGCTATCTCTAATAAACCATTTGTAGGATTGGGATAAATCTTAAAGTCTATCTGACTAATATTTTTCACAGAAACTGGGATTGTAGTATATGTATAAATTTCACGACCGCTAGAGTCGTAGTTAGCTACAAAAAATAATGAGCCATTAAAAACCTTCAAATCAGTTGTTGATAGAGGGTTAAACTTGGTTGAGCTCGGCTGTGCTATTCTTTGAGTCCCTACTGCAGTGCCATCGGTTTCCCAGAGATCTCTGCCATTGGCAGTTGTATAGGCTGTAAAATATAATTTACTATTATACTCAGTAAATAATGCAGGATTAGAGCCACCGCTAATTCTAATATCTTTTAGTAGCACCGTGCCAGCACTCGTGCCATCGGTGACCCAAAGCTCTCTATTATTAACGGTATCCTTAGCCGTAAAATATAACTTGCTATTAAATTCAAAAAAGTTACCTGGTTCAGAACTTCCCTGGCCTATATATAAATCCTTAAGCATAGATGTGCCTGTATTTGTGCCATCACTTTCCCAAAGCTCATAGCCAAAGTTGCCGTTCTTTGCATTAAAGTACATCTTACCATTATAAACGGTGATATCGTCAATTGTGGTAGTAAGATTTAGGACACCAGGCGAAGTATTTTTTACAAGCTGTGTACCGGCCACTGTACCATCTGTTTCCCAAAGACCAATACCTAAATTACTGGTTGCTCCGAAATATAATTTTCCATTAAATAAAGTCAACTCACTAGGGTTTGAAGAGCCCAAGGTATTAATATCCTTTAATAAAACCGTGCCTGTATTTGTGCCGTCTGTTACCCATAGCTCATTGCCATTTTCGTTCATCCCATTTGTAGCAGTAAAAAACAATTTACCATTATATACTGTGAAATTATCTGGGTCGGAATTGCCAAAAGTGGTATCGATTTCTTTGAGAATATTCGTACCCACCATTGTACCATCGGTAACCCATAGCTCTGATCCTGTGTTACCATTGCTAGCTCTGAAGTATACTTTTCCATTGTAGCTTGTGAAATCAACAGGATTTGACCCACCCGTTGAATCAATCACTTTTAATAAATTAGTCCCTGCATTTGTGCCATCGCTTATCCAAAGGTCGTTGCCATTGGGTCCACCATATGCGCTGTAATACATTTTACCGTTGAAAGCAAAATTGTTGGCAGGCGAAGCTGCGTTAGGCACTATATCTTTTACCATTACGGTGCCGCTATTTGTGCCATCCGTTTTCCATAATTCAACACCTGCAGACCCATTGTCCGCTTTGAAAAATAAATTACCACCCATTTCATAAAATTTCAAGTAAGCACCTATTCCATTCTGATTGGGGTTTGACAAGGTGCTGATATCTTTTAGCATTTGAATAGTTTGTGCGCTACTACTTAGGCTTATGGCACAAAAGAAGATTATTATTATTACTTTCATCATTATTTATTTTATATAATTAATTCTGGTGCCACTTTAATGGCAATAAGAAAATAAGCCTCCAGGAAAAGCAGATTGGTCTGTTTGGTTTTGATTGTTGGTTATACCGTCAAAAGTTAAGTTACTCCAAGTCAAGTTTGGATTTACGACTTGTGCTGCGCCTGATGCTTCTTCATGAAAAGCACAACTTGCGTTATTCTTAAAATCTACATGATCAACTGTAAGGCGCGCTTTTGCCCACATATCAATAGCCCCTTTTCCCGAGCCTGCATATTCTATAGTCGCATATGAGATGCTGTTTGATGCCGATCGACTATCAAAATATAAATTTTTCCAATAGCCAGAAGTCTTTATGACACCCGTAAACAATATAGGTTCAGCAGCTGTGCCATTTGCTACTAAAGCAGCTTGATTGTCACCAACAACAATGCCCATATCACTCAAAAATTCTAAAGTGCACCCCGGCATAATTTGCAACACACCGTCGTACACATCTAATTTTCTAGCTATTCTATAGGGCACTTTTAGATTTTTCCATACCGATGTTTCTCCTGGGTCTACCGCAAGAACGTGACCTTCAACTAAGATTACATCATTTGTATTGCCCGTATATTCTCCTCCACTCATATTAGGAACTAAGAGTGCAGGAATACGAACCGGATACTTACAAGTAGATATTTTATTGTTTTTGAATACAGGTAATTTAGAGGTATTACTTAATACTTTCACTCCATACTCTTGACCATGTCGAATAATACAATCTTGCATTTCTAATCGTGCGGCTTGCATTACAATTACATTCCCCTTATCGCCATTAGAGCTTACCGCAAAAGAACCTGCATACTCTACGATACAATGTTGCATTTTATTTTTAATATCGTCCGTACGCAAAACAATATGCCCCCAACTTCCTGGCACTTTATCTTCTCCTGTAAACGTTATGGGTTTATCGCTCGTACCTATTGCTTGGAATGATCCATCGAGTACTCGAATCCCCCCTTTTGATCCAAATTGAATCGTCACACCTGGCTGAATTGTCAAATCACCTCTTACCTGTAGGTAACAATTTACTATATAATCTACGCCCTCACCTCTATCCACTAGCGTAAATGTAGAGTCCTTGGCTAAGAATATGGCTGTACCTTGCATACTACAATCCAGCACAATTGGTTCTATAATTGGATCTGTATCCAGAGGGTCTATTTTATCTTTTTTACAAGACGTTACAAAAAAGGATAAGCTTAGAACTACTAAGACTGCGGCTAATTGATTTAATGTTTTCATTGTATTTATTTTTTGTTTCTAATACGAAGAACACAAATAAATCAATGACTTACGGAGCTACTGCGTAAAGTGCGCACTTCACTTTCCAAACTACATTAGCTATATAGAGAATGGTAAGGCTCTTGCCTTTATTTATTAAACAACCAGCGACTCACCTCGTCTTTCTTGGTTCGAGATATGGGTATTTCAAATCCATTTTCCATTATGATACTGCCTCCCAATGTTTTGACATAGCGGGTAATAAATGCGGGGTTGATCAAAAAACTTCTGTGCACTCTGATAAAATTATACTCCTTCATCATCTGCTCTAACTCTCGCAGCGTTTTACAAACCAACAACTTACCGGACGGCATATAAATATTAGAATAGTTGCTTACCGCTTCGCAGTACATCATATCAGCGGGGCGTAAAAACTCAATGGTTTCTTTTGTAGAAAATGCTAACTTATCTGGCAAGCTCCCCTCGGATGCAAAAGCATGAATCTGTAATTGAGACGACACATCTTTCGTAACTTTTGTTTCAAGTTGCTCCGAATATTTTTGCAGTGCTGTCTTTAACTCGTCTAGAACGACTGGCTTTAATAAATAATCTAATGCGGAGTAGCGAAATGCTTTTATGGCAAACTCATCATAAGACGTTACAAAAATTACTGAGAAATTGATGTCGCTCACTTTACTTAAGAGCTCAAAACCTGTAAGCTTAGGCATTTGAATATCTAGAAAGAGCAAATCAATTTTTTCGGTGTTTAGATAAGCCAGCGCTTCAACGGGGCTTGTAAATGTTTGTACAACTTCTATTGGATATTCTAAGCGCTCGAGATCCCACTTTAAGGACTTAATCCCCAGCGCCTCATCATCCACTATAACTGCCTTAATAATCATTTATACCTTTAATTTTAATGTTACCCGAGTACCCTTCCCTTCGCCTCTATAATCAACATTTACATTATCATTACTCTCATTGTGTAGCGTCAGTCTATTTTTTACAAGGGCTGTTCCTTTTGAAACATGCTCGGTTCCCTTATTTCGTTTGCTACCAATACCGTTATCTTCTATCGTTATATATAACCAATCACCGCTCTTCGTAAATTTAACATCAATCGTTGGATTAATAGTATCTCTGGTAAAAGCATGCTTAAAACTATTCTCCAAAAAAGGCTGTATCAAGAAAGGCAACACTTCAATTTGCTCATTGGCCAAATTTGCATTGTCTTCAAAGTTGACAGCAACCGAAAACTCTCTTTTAAAATTTTCAAGATGAACATACTGCCTTAAAAAAACCACTTCTTCCTGAAAAGAAATAAATTCATCACCAGAGTAGTTTAAAATATTGCGCATAAACTTAGAGAATTTGGCCAGTTGGTCTGCAGCTGCTTCGGCAGTATCATTAATCATCATGCCTTTGATACTATTGATGGAATTAAACATAAAGTGTGGACTCATTTGAGATTTTAGTGATGCCAATTGCATTTTAGCCAATTCGCCCTGATAGATTTTTTTTCGTTTTTTACTACGCTGATACAAAAACAATATGGGTATTAAGAACAATAAAGCTGTAAGACCTACAAGTAGCCATCGCCTTTGTTTTACTAAGGTGTTTTCTTTTTCTAAACTTTGAATTTGCAGTTGTTTTTTTTCTGTTTCGTATTTTGTTTCTAGTTCTTGTAGTTGCGCAATATTCTTTTTTGTATCCAAACTATCTTGCAGTGTTTTATACTGATTGAGGTATTCAAACGCTTTGGTAGGATTAGATAATTTATTAAAACTTTGTGCTAGCAACCATAATATGCGAGGTGATTTATCCATTTCTGCAGGACGTATTTTTTGAGCCTCCAGCAGCACACTATTACATCTATTATATTGCGCTGTTTTAAAGTAAACCTCACCCAATCGCAAAAGTCCTTCTCGATGGCTCAAAGAATCATTTATTTTAGCTGATAGCGAATTGCTTTTGACATAGTACTTTTCACTGCTTAAAAAATCGTTGGTTTCAAAATAAGTATGACCAATATTCAAATTAATTAAAGCCAGACTGGTGGTATCGTTATGCTTAAGATAATAAGGCTCCAAATCAATAAAATCCTGGCGGGCACCAATATAATTTTTTTCTATTACTTTGAGTTCAGCTAATTTAATAGTTGCCAACATAGCTCCCTTTTCCACTCCTAATCGCTCACTAATAGTTAGGACTCTACTATAGTATTTTTTACTTTTTTCATAACTTTTTTCAGCAAAGAATATTTTACCAAGATTTAAATTAACCACAATAAGGTAGGGGTCATCTTCACCCGATTCGGAAATAATAGAATCCGTTTTTAAAAAGCAAGCTACTGCCTTACTGCTTTCATTGGTTTGCAGATATAATAATCCCAAACTTAAATTGCCATGTGCAACACCTTTTGCGTCTTTACTATCAAGAGACAATTCAATAGATTGAAGCGAATGTTCTTTTGCCTTTCTGAGATTGGACCGTTGCGCATATAGACCACCCAGCAAGTTGTGGACCCGTATTTGTTCTTTTAGATCATGTCCCTTTTCTGCATACGATAATGCTTTTTCAAAATTAACAAAAGCGGAGTCGAAATTTGATTGTGAGAAGTAAGAATAACCTGTGCAAAAATAAAAGAAGAAATCGTTTTTAGCATCCGGACAATTCTTTCTATATCTATCCTGCCTCTGTAAGTATATTCTAGCCGAATCGAATAAACCCTTTTCCATATAAGATGTGGTTATATCATAGAGTGCTTCTCGTACACTTTCATTACAATCTAACAAGGATAATTGTTTCTCTTTTAACTTATTTAACGCATCGCTTTGGCCAAATAAGCTCACTGAGGTAAAAGCTAAAATCAAACTGAGTCCTAAAAAATAAATACAACGCGCTTTCAAATTATTCATAAACGTAAAATAGAAAGAATCCTTCATACATCAAGCATGATGAATCATTTACACCAAATGTATCTTAGAATATTCAAACGGAATAACATTACAGTCTGAATGGGAGCGTTTACTTAGTAAAATGCAGCTTTTATCTTCTTAAAATTCTTTAGCCATGAAAAATCATTATTTATAGTGAGAAAAAAATAATCTTACAATTTGAAACAACTAATAACAATACTAGGCTTCGCGTTAAGCGCCTTACTGAAGAATACTTGCAACACACAAGCTATCCATTCTCATCTTCAATAAAATAAAGAGTGCGCAAACCAATTATCCCTATAATTTCTGATAGAGAAAAAGATGTATTACATCAAATTGCTGAAGAAAAAAATACGAACGAAATAGCTGCATCACTTTACATAAGTGCCAACACTGTGATGACACATAGAAAAAGTTTGTTACTAAAATTTGATGTGCGCAATTCAGTAGGACTTGTGAAAAAAGCTATTGAGTTCAATCTCCTAGAAAAATAAACCTACGTTTCAAGTTTTTGAGTCTTTTTAAATTTTCACTTAGCGCTCTTTTCTTTTTTGCTTGGTTCTTCGGGTAAAATAAATTGGACGGGTAATGTGAAGTAAGAACGAACGGCTAAACCATTCTTAGTAGCAGGACTCCAATTGGGCATTTTCTTTACAGCCCTCGCTGCCGCTTTACCACACCCACCTCCAATATCTCGAAACACTTCAACTTCTGAAAGCGAACCGTCTTTGTTTACTACGAATCCAATATAAACTATTCCTTCAATGCCAGTTCGGTGGGCAATGAGTGGATACTTAATGGTTTGCCCCAAAAAAGAAAGCATCGCGTCTTCCCCGCCAGGATAAGTAGCTTCATGCTTTGTTTCTGTAAAATTTTTATTTTGTGCGTATGCGCTTTCTCCAAAGAGAGTGGCGCCCAATATTAGTAAAATTAGAACTACCACTGTTTTTTTCATTTAACGAAAGTAATATATTATTTTGTTTATAAAATAATGAAATGCGGCAAGATATTCGAAGAAAATTGCCAGTCGATTGTCTTATCTCTAGTTTCTAACATCTACTTTTACCTTAGATGTCCAACCCACATTTACAAGGTGACCCGGAAAATTCAGATAAAGAATTTGAAAACAGTATCAGGCCCAGTTCGATTGAAGAATTTGCCGGACAGAAAGAACTGATTGAAAATGTCAAAATTTTTATTCAAGCTGCCAATCAACGCGGTGAAGCGTTGGACCATGTTCTTTTTCACGGACCACCCGGATTAGGCAAAACCACTTTATCGCGCATTGTAGCTAATGAGTTAGGCGTAAACATAAAAGAAACTAGCGGTCCCGTTATCGAAAAACCAGGAGACCTAGCAGGACTACTCACCTCTCTAGAAAAACGTGACGTTCTTTTCATAGATGAAATACACAGACTCAGTACGGTAGTAGAAGAGTATTTATACGCCGCCATGGAGGATTATAAAATTGATATTATGATTGATAGTGGTCCCAATGCGCGTAGCGTTCAAATTGAATTAAACCCATTCACACTCGTGGGTGCTACTACTCGTTCAGGATTACTAACCGCTCCTCTTTTATCTCGTTTTGGTATCAAGTCAAGATTGCATTATTATAATACCGATATCCTCACTAAAATTATTTGGCGCAGTGCAGAATTACTAGAAGTAAAAATAACCTCTGATGCGGCAAAGGAAGTTTCTAGAAGAAGTCGAGGCACACCCCGTATCGCCAATGGTCTTCTGAGAAGAATGCGAGACTTTGCTCAAATTTTGGGCAACGGCACTATAGACATGGGCATAGCCGAACATGGATTAAAAGCTTTGAAAGTCGACGAGAACGGACTGGATGAAATGGACAATAAAATTTTACAAACCTTGGTTGAGAAATTTAAAGGTGGCCCAGTAGGTATTAGTAACATTGCCACCGCCGTAGGCGAAGAGCGTGGTACCATTGAAGAGGTGTATGAACCCTTTCTAATTCAAGAAGGCTATATCGTCCGAACACCAAGAGGTAGGGAAGCCACTGAGAAAACGTACAAACATCTGGGTGTCTCTTTAAGTGAAAAGAAAAATGGCAATACGCTATTTTAAAAAGTAGTAAAAAACTAAAATAACTCTTGTGCTCTATTGAACTTCAGGCTCTTCATTTTTAGATACTAGCACTGAATCTAATTTAAATAAGCCTCGTTCAAAATCTTTTCCAATCATTTTATCCATAGAAAAAATCATTCCGAACGCCCGAGCCATCATTCCATCGTTATCTCCGGTCATACCCCAAGTTAGTTTACTATGTGTAGAATCTATTGACTCTATGGTAAACTTTGTACGAGCTTCCGCTTCCTGCGGTTTAGTGAATAAAAGTTTATGAGATACTATTTCATTGGGAAGCGCTTCTAATATTGTCAAACTTCCTTCTCCAGATTCAGGACCTTTCCAAATTTGTTTGGTACCTACCTTACCGTCTTCTCCTACTATCGTATAGGTAGCTGTTGGATCCATTTCCCTCCAAGCTGACCAACTTTCCCAATTTTTAAAATTTACCACTTGATTATAGACTTCTGCGGCAGAAGCATTTATTTCTTTCGAGCGTTCCACCTCATAATCTTTTGGTCCTAAAAATGATAGAACAACAAATACCAAAACAAGTAGTATCACAAGACCGAGTAAACCTTTTAATATTTTCATAATTGTATCACTTAATGACTACAAAATATAAAAACTAATCGAGAAATCAAAATGGAATTAATCCATTGCTATTCATAACAACCAATGGTGGGTGTGGCGCTTCTATTATTGTCAATAATATCATCTATAAAAGCTGCCAATGGATCAGCAGCACCTTTGCAAGGGCTAGAATCTTTCACACTATAATCTTCCTCTAATCGATCCTCGAATTGAGGGTTTTGATTGAGAATATTGTTACCCGTACGCACGTAACTTGGTATGGCATCTTTAGTTCTAAACAAGCAATTTCTGATATTTACGTCATAGTTAGCAGCGTCCACTTGAGGGAAGACTAACTCAGTTTCTTGCGAGCCATAGATAATTGTATTATTCATTTCTACTTTTAAATCGCCAGCAACTAGTTCGGTAGGTGAAACTCTTAGATAATTCCAAAGTGCCATTACGGGCTCATTGATATGCGCAATTCCATTACCTCCGTAAGTAGAGAATGTACAATAATTGATTTTATATCGCCCCCCTTGCAAGCAAGCAAAATTTTGCTTTCCACATTGATATACCAAGCAATTCGTCATATTGATTGCTGTCTGAAACGCTAATACGCCAAAACCGAGAGAATTATAAATTTTACATTTATTCATCTCAAGCATATAGCGATTGTTGCTAAATTCTACCCAAGGTGGCTGAGCATAAACCGAAGCATCAGAAGCCCCTCCATTCTTGATAATGACGTGATTTAAATTACTCATCATACTGGAACTTAGAAAATGCAGACCCCGCCATTCGCCAGGGAAATCTTGTCCAAAATAATCCCGATCCAATCTATCTCCTTGAAAAACGATACTATCCTCTTTCGTTCCAAAACAATTGAGTGTACCACCCACAAATAATTTGCTGTTGGCATGCATGTAAATCCTACACCCTTTTTGAATCGTAAGCGTATTAGCTGAATCAACTAAGGCACTATTGATAATAACGTAGGGCAAATCATTTACCCACGTTTGAGTTGTCAAAACACTATCTCGAATAATATGTGCATTTTGACCATAGGCTTGAAAAGGCACTTCGTAGTTTTCACCATTCAGTACCACTAAAACTTTATCGTCTATAACGAAGGGCGTAGTCTCCAAATTCGGATCAACCGTTACCGCTGCAAAAACATACACACTGTCGTTGGGTGCAATTTCTATATCGCTAATATCGTTAGTAGCAACGCCGTCTACGTTTAATCTAAAAAAAGAAGAACTCCCTTTTTCTAATCGAATAGAAGAAAGATTAATGGACCGATCATTGCGATTGTAAATTTTAAATTCTTTAGTCACACTGCCCATCGTGGTAAAAACAGTGTCAAAGTACAAGGTATCTGTAGAAAAACCGATTCGCCCACCTTCGGTCAGCAAACGATCTTTTTTGCAAGAACTTAGCTGAAACAGCAAGACTACTCCCAACACACAACTTATCAGTACTATAAAACGTTTCATATATTTAACTCGTTTCTCGCTAGTGTAGCTAAGAAACGTACTTTACAAATTTAGGAATTTAATGTAGCTATCTAACGGAGGAAGTCTGTTTTTATTGTAAAAAATTAAAACTCTTAATTATCAGTTACTGCTGCCAACGATAAAATTTGAATAGTGTTATTCCACTCTGTAGGCATTGCATTCACTAGACTGTCCAAAGTAGCCCCCGTAGTGATAACATCATCGAGAAGTAAAATATTGGTGTTCGTCAGTTTTTTCCATTCAAAAGCATTTTTCACATTTTCAATACGTTGACTTCTATTTTTATTCGTCTGCGAAGGCGTATTGACAATTCTATGTGCGAAATAAGGCGCAAGATCAACTTGCAACGCTTGCACTAATCCACTTCCGATTCGCTCAGATTGATTGAACCCTCGCTCTTCCCTTCTTCGCTTATGTAGTGGGACGGGAATCACTACATCCACATTTTGGTATGACTCTTTTAATCTTTCTCCCATAAGCTTACCCATATATTCGGCGAGGTATTCGTTTTTAAAATATTTTATTTGATGCAAAATTTGTTGCACTTGGCCATCCGAATTAAAATATAAAAGTGAGTTAGCATTTTGAAACTCGAAGCGACCTTTCAATCTTTGACTAAGAGTGTTGTCATCATTCTTATGAAAATTGGTGAAAGGCAAACTCAATAAACAAGTGGTGCAAATTTGCTCCTCGCTATCCAATAAATCTTGATGACATAAAGAGCATAGCTTCGGAAATAAAAGCTTGTACACATCGTTGAACCACCCAAGCTTTTTCATAGTTTAAAACAGAGCATTATACAATTCATCCACTCGGCCCAGTTGAATAATCTTTATTCCTTCGGCTTGAATGTGTTTGCTTTTATTATATTTCGAAATAAAAATTCGTTCAAAGCCCAACTTCTCTGCCTCTTTAATTCGTTGTTCTATTCTGTTTACCGCTCGAATTTCTCCACTCAAGCCCACCTCACCCACAAAGCAGTCCGAAGTAAGAATCGGCATATCTTCATAGCTAGAAAGTATAGCGGCCAGCACGGCTAAATCAATGGCGGGATCTTCAACTTTTAATCCGCCCGCGATATTTAGAAATACGTCCTTCACTCCTAAGTGAAAACCGCCCCGCTTTTCAAGAACGGCCAACAATAATTGAAGGCGCCGCATATCAAAACCACTGACCGTGCGTTGAGGGGTTCCATAAACGGCTTGTGTAACTAGTGCCTGCGTTTCTATTAACAAAGGTCGTGCGCCTTCCATAGTAGCTGCCACCGCAGTACCACTCAACACTTCGTCTTTTTGAGAAATCAAAATTTCAGAAGGATTGTCTATTTCACGTAAACCGTTTTGAGCCATTTCGTAAATTCCTAATTCACTCGCGTTTCCAAATCGATTTTTAATCGCTCGTAAAATCCGATAGGTATAATGTCGATCTCCTTCAAATTGTAGAACGGTATCTACCATGTGTTCCAACACTTTTGGGCCTGCAATATTCCCATCTTTATTAATGTGCCCAATAATGAAAACTGGCGTTTGAGTCGCTTTGGCAAATCGAATAAACTCTGCTGCACTTTCCCTTACCTGCGACACACTTCCTGGCGCACTTTCAACATAAGGCGTTTGCAAGGTTTGCACAGAATCTACAATTACAATTTCAGGTTTTATCTTTTTAATTTCATTAAAAATTTTCTGCGTGTCGCTTTCAGCTAGTAAAAAAAGTTGATCGTTATTACTCCCTACTCGCTCAGCTCGAATTTTTATTTGCTCTAAACTTTCCTCACCGCTGATGTACAATATTTTAGTACCCTTTAATCGTAGGGCCACTTGCAAAAACAAAGTACTTTTTCCAATACCCGGCTCACCTGCCACTAAAGTAACGCTTCCTCTCACCAATCCATTTCCTAATACGCGGTGCAATTCTTTACCGGGCATAGTAATTCGTGCTAAGTTTTCTTCGCTGATTTCGGATAGCTTTTTACTCTGTGTCCGACCGTCCGATGATGCTACCCAAGTATTTTTGTTTTTTGACTCTTTGACAACAATCTCTTCTACCAAAGTGTTCCATTTTTTACAGGAAGAGCATTGCCCCACCCACTGGGGAGATTCTACACCACATTCTTGACAATAAAAAGTTGTTTTTTGCTTTGCCATAATTAAGGAAAGAAGAATAAATGTAATTAAAAATTAGACGAGATAAATGAAAAAAGGGACTAACGATTGCTCGATAATCCCTTTCTTACTAACCCATAAAATTCAATACGAAGGTAAATCTCATTTATCTGATAACAAATTATTTTGTGAGAATCTCAATAACTAAAAACGTTAAATCAAGGTACAGCTTGCCATAATTGCGCCATTTGTTCACATAATGTTAATTTTTGCGGACAATCTGTCATTTTCGCTTTATAAATTATCTTGGGCTTAAATTTGTTCTAAACTAAGAAACGATTGTTATGGGTGTATATATGGGGTATTATGTGATTGCAGGTGTTATGTTTTTGATAAGCATGCTAGTGAGCAATAAATTGAAAAGCAAATTCAAATTTTACTCTAAAGTTGGATTAAGCAATGGCTTAAGTGGTAAAGAAATCGCCGAAAAAATGCTCCGGGACAATGGTATAAACGATGTACAAGTTATTAGTACACCTGGCTTTTTATCCGACCATTACAATCCAGCCAAGAAAACAGTCAATCTTAGCCCTGATGTATTCGAAGGGCGATCAGTAAGTGCCGCAGCGGTAGCGGCTCATGAGGTAGGTCATGCCGTGCAACATGCCAAAGGGTATGCTTGGTTGCAAATGCGCTCTAAGATGGTTCCAGCCGTTCAGTTCGGCTCCCGATTTGGACAATGGGTTATTTTAGCCGGAATTGGAATGCTAGGTTTTGGTGGTGGTAATAATACAATTTTACTAATCGGCATTGGCATGTTTGCTATCACTACACTATTCTCTTTTATTACATTACCCGTAGAGTTTGATGCTTCCAATCGAGCGAAAGCTTGGTTGAAAAATACAGGAACTGCAGGCAGCAATGAAATGGAAGGCGTAAGTGACGCTTTAAAATGGGCAGCAAGAACGTACGTAGTGGCAGCTATTGGAAGTTTAGCAACTTTGCTTTATTACATTATGATTTTTATGAATAGACGCTAAAGATCAAATATAAATTTTACCTTTTGAACTTTGTAATTAGTCAAACTTTTGATTTGATACTTACTTAGTCTTTAAGGCGGCTATCGTTTCAGTTGGGTTTTCTGCTTTAAAAACAGTACTACCCGCAACGAGCACATCCGCACCGGCTGCAATAATTTCACTAGCATTATCCAAGGTAACTCCGCCGTCAATTTCTATTAAAAAACTGGCACCCTGTCTTTCTCTTTCGGCAACAAGTTGCTTTACTTTTTCCAGGGTATTTTGAATAAACTTCTGACCTCCAAAACCAGGATTCACACTCATCAAACAAACTAAATCAATATCTTTTACTACATCAAATAGTTGATTCACATTGGTATGAGGATTCACAGCCACACCAGCTTTCATATCTAAGCTTTTTATTTGTTGAATATTTCTGTGCAAATGAGGACAAGCTTCAATATGAACGCTCAAATACTCTGCACCCGCTTTTTTAAAATCTTCGGCATACTTACCAGGCTCCTCAATCATCAGATGAACATCTAATGTTTTTTTTGCCTCTTTGTTCATGGCTGCCACCACTGGCAAACCGTAGCTAATATTGGGTACGAAGCGTCCATCCATAACATCCAAATGAAACCAATCCGCCTCAGATTGATTTACCATTTCAATCTCAGAAGAGAGATTCAAAAAGTCAGCCGATAACATAGAAGGTGCAATAAGTGCCATAGTTTCAATTTTACTCGAAAGTATTCTCTACTTGCGAATTGACTAATATGTTTTAAAGATTTTTCTTCACACGCTCCAAGGCCGTTGTGGGCAAGTCAAATTCAGGATCAAAAATGAGTGCTTGCTCATAATCCTCTTTTGCTTCTTTGAACTTACCCAAAATTTCCTGATTCAATCCTCGATTAAAGTAAGCACGTGCATTGTCCGGGTCAAGAGAGAGTACTCTATCAAACTCCCGTATGGCTTTGGCATTAGAATCTTGCTGCAATAGCATCCAACCAATATTATAATGGGCCTCAGCATAATTTTTATCAATACGAATGGCATTTTTAAACACTTTTTTTGCCTCCTCATATTTTTTCTGGTTTTGATAAAACATTCCTTTGGCATAGTGCCCTTCATAATTAAATGAATCTAATTGAATCGCATTGTCAAAATATTGAAGTGCTAAGGGGTCTTTCTTTTTAGCATATAAAATTCCTAATTGGATAAAACCATCATAATAGGCCGGTTCGGTTTGTACAGCCGTTTGAAAACTACTAATGGCTCGATCCGTCTCCCCCATATCTTTGTAGCATAACCCTTTAATGAAATAGGCTTCGGCATTGTACACGTTTTGACGCAGTACAGCATTAATTTCAGCAAAAGCCTTTGGATAGTCTTTGGTATATAAAAATAGATTCGCCATTTTTAAATGAGAAATTTCATCCGACGGATTAATGTCAATTGCTTTTTTGAACCACTTTACACTAGCGGCAATATCTTTTTTATCAAAAAGAAAATCGCCAATCGCACTAAAGTAATTTGACTGAGAAGAGTCGAGCGAAACCGTTTTAAGTAAATCTAGAAAAGCTAAACTATCCTCATCAATTTGTCGATACAGGTCAGCACGTAGAAAAAATAACTTGGCATCCGTTGGAGTTTTTTCTATCTGGTTACTGACTTGTCTAATCTCTTTAGGAAATGATTTCTGAGCACCAACTTGTTTTGTAGCTTCATTACAAGCCGAAGCGGCAAAAAATAATAGAAATAGAAAAAAATAGAATTTCATAGAAGGGCAAAACTAATTTTTTTTAGGCAAACCATTATCGTATCAATGTCACATCTCCTTGCTTCTGTTCTATTGTACCACCATCGCTACACTTGAATTTAATCACATAGAAATAAGAACCGATCTCGGCAGGCAACCTTTTGTAATATCCATCCCAGCCATCGGTAAGAAGATTAGTGCGAAAAACTTTATTCCCCCAACGGTTGAATATTTCAAAACTTACCAATTTTATCTGACCATAGTCAATGACTTTAAAAATTTCGTTTAAACCATCCCCATTCGGCGTAAAAGCATTTGGCAAAGTTACTGTACAACATGGTTCGTAGTCAACAGTAAAGCGTGCCGTGTCCGTACAATTTAAATTATCCTGAACAATTGTAAAATATGTACCTGCTCTAACGGGATACACACTGTCCGTGTTGATTCCTACATTACTGCTCCATATATATCGGTAGGGCGCCTCACCACCCACAACTATAGCACGAGCTCCCCCATCATCTCCCGCTCCCTCACAGCTGGCAGGCGTAGTAGTTACAGAAAGTTCAATTGGATTCGACTCTACAAAAGTCACTGTTGTATCATCAATACAACCACGGTCATCCTCTACTTCTATTGTATAAGACCCGACACCTAAGTTAGAAGCAAAATCAGTTGCCCCTTGATTTACACCATTCACGGTGTAGTCAAATGGTGGATATGGGCTCAAGGTTGTCCATTGTAAATATCCATCAGCATCTCCTCTGCAAAATGGACCCACTAAGCTATCAATTAAAAGTAATGGCCGAATGGGCGTCAGAAAAACTTCATACTTTCCAGTAGATCGACAACCAATATTGTCAACAACTTCTACGATATAATTACCAGGAGCTAAGTTGTTATAAAAAGTATCTGTGCCCTGAGAAACACCATTTAAAAAGAAGGTGTAGGGCAAGGTTCCGTACAAAGCCTGCACTCGAATTGTACCGTCATTTACTCCAATACAACTTGTACGAGTCACGATAGGAACCTGAAGCTGTACAGAAGTATCTGGCTCAGTCACAACAAAAAGAGAATCTGTTTGACAACCATTGGCATCGGACGCAAAAATTTGATAGGCACCTGCCGGCAAATTTGGAAAATTGTTAGCTGCTTGAAAAACAACTCCTCCTAGTGAATACTGATAAGGTGTTGTTCCGCCAGATGCTTGCACACCTATAGAGCCGGCACTATCGCCTTTACATAAATTCGGTGTCATAAAAGTCTGCGTCAATGAGAGCGCATTGGGTGGTTGTGAAATTGTAATAAGGGTATCTTTTTGACATCCCAATGTATCCGTTACCAAAATAGAATACTGACCAATTCCTAAATTGGAGAATGATCCAGAATTTCCGTTGGGTATATTGTTAATACTGTAATTATAAGGTGCGGTGCCACCTGTGGTGAATAACGAAATAGAACCGTCATTGCCACCGGGACAACTAACATCTTGTACTTGCACTGCTACAAACTGCATATAATTGTTGGCCACTAAATTAATAGTGGTATCAAACTGACAATTTTGAGCATCTACAATTTGAATCTGATAATTCCCTTGCACTAAGTTGGTAAAGGAATTATTAGTTGTAAACAATGAAGTATTGATAGCGTATTGATACGGCGGAACACCACCTTGAACATTAATCGTTATTTGTCCATCGGTTGCACTACTGCAAAATGGTTGCTGAATCATAATCGAATTCACTACAATAGCGGGAGGTGCAAAAACTGTTGCCGGTGTATTGACGACACAGTTTGTACTATCTCTAACCGATACAGTATAAGTACCGCCATTTTGATTAGCAAAAGTCGAAACCGCACTATAGCCTGCACCACTCAATTGATAAGCCAAAGGCTGAACACCACCGCTAGCATAAACACTAAGCGAACCATCATTAGAATAAGAGCATGTCGCTGGTGTGCTTACAATGGAGTCCACAGTAATTGGTGGCGATTGCACGATAGTAACTGTACTATCCATATAGCACCCTTGATTATCCTCACTTCGAATCGTATAAGTTCCTGCACCCAAAGCGGTAAAATTACCAGTCGCTTGAGGAGGGTTTCCTAAAATTCTATATTGAATCGGTAGATTGCTCGAATTGGCCGCTACAGTAATCGAGCCATTCATTTGACCCGGACAGACGTAAGGTGTAAAAGAAAAAGAACTAATCGTAACAGCCGCTGTACCGTTTATAGTAAAAGTTGTATCCGCTGTACAATTATTTCCGTCCCTTACATAAATCGTTACACTCCCATTGGATAAATTAGAAAATAAACCAGCACTGACAAAGTTAATTCCGTCAATTGAGTATGAATAGGGCGAACTTCCTCCTGAACCTGAATAGGAAACCGTTCCACCTCCTCCTAAACAACCCGGATTAATAATTGATAAATTCGTAATCCCAACTTGGACGGGATTCACTAGGGTAAGCGTGGTATCTCTTTGACAATTGTTAGCATCTCGAATGGAAATCACGTTTGCTCCAGCCGAAAGGTTTGATAAGTTGGAAGAAGAACCAAAGGGGCCATTATTCGATGAATAATTGTAAGGCGTGGTTCCACCCGTTCCTGTCACTAAAACACTACCATTCGGGACGCCGCTGCAGCTAGGATTATTTAAGCTTACTGTAGAAAAATTAATTGCACTGGGTTGGGATAAACTGATATTCGTATCAACAAAGCAACCACTCGCATCAATCGCTCGTAAGTTGTAGGATCCCGCAGCTAGCCCAGAAAAAGAATTACTCGCTTGATACCCACCTAAATTAATTGAATATTGATACGGTGCCACACCGCCATTAACTGTAAAGACTATACTTCCATCACTTCCTCCGAAGCAATTGGGTTGGTTTCGTGTAATCGTTTGTATCTCAAAATTTCCATTAGCAGAAATCACAACCGTTGTGTCTTGCTGACAATTATTCGAATCTAATACGGAAATAATATAGGTACCTGCACTCAAATTAGTAAAAGACGTGGTTGCCCCAAAAGGACCATTGTTGATGGCATACGTATAAGGAGGAGTACCACCGGTTGCCATTACAATAATACTCCCTGTGGTTTGCTGTGGATCACAAGATGAGTTGACTGAAACAACTCCATTGAATTCAAGCTCAGGAGGCTCATCCAATAAAATAGTTGTATCGTGTAAACAACCATTTGCATCTTGTAATTGAATCGTATAGTTGCCGTTTGGTAAATTATTCCAAACTGAACTTGCTCCAAAAGGACCATTGTTGATGTTGTACTGATAAGGCGGTGTCCCTCCTTGCCCCATCAAACTAATGCTTCCCACTCCTCCAAAACAAGGAGGGTACACTATTTGTACAGAAGTGAATGACATGGCAGGTGGCGCTGTAATCGTAACCGATGAAGTAGTCGTACAACCCGCGGCATCACTTACTGTTACTACGTACATTCCACCGCCAAGCCCTGTAAAGTTCCCACTAGTATTATTTCCACCTGGCGTAATTGAGTATTGAATAGGCGGGTTACTCACTGTGCCCGTTACTGAAATAGTTCCCGTGGCAGGATTAAAACATGGAGAATTCGTAGAACTAACTGAGTTGATCAATACTGTTCCAGAGTTAGCAATCGTAACACTAGAAGTTACCGAACATCCGCTTGCGTCAACAGCAGTTACTGTGTAAACGCCTGCAGTCACATTTGTAAAATTACCGTTTGCCTGAGGTGTTCCTCCATTTAAAGAATATTGATAAGCAGGATTACCACCTGTTGCTGTTGCGCTAATTGATCCCAAAGGCGTTCCAAAACAACCCACATCGCTACTTGTAAATTGTGAGAAGGCAACATTGTTTGCTGCGGTTAAATTAACTGCAGTGGATAGCGTACAACCGTTGGCATCCGTAACCGTAATAGCATAACTCCCCACACCCAAAGGTGAAAAATTATTTCCCGCTTGAGGAGTTCCACCATTAATTGAATAAGAAAAAGCTGGCGTCCCACCCAAAATATTTACTGTTATACTTCCGCCATTCGGAAAACTACAACTTGGTTGTGTACGGGGCACCGAAGAAAAACTAGGTTGCTGAATTGCATTAAGAGTAATAATGGTGTCATGAATACAATTGTTCGCATCTTGTAAATGAATGGTATACGTACCAGCAGATAAGTTTGTAAAATTTGAATTTGTAGAATAAGGACCTGTACCAATGGCATAAGTAAGTGGCGGACTCCCTCCTCCTCCTTGCACACTAATACTCCCAGTAGAAGTACAGGTGGGCTGCACAATAGTAGCACTAGAGTAAAATAAATTACTCGGTGAAATAAGGACAGCTACAGCCGTATCCGTACAACCGTTTGCATCCATTGCAACGATTGTGTAAGTACCCGAACCTAAGTTGGAAAAAATAGAAGCGGCTTGTTGATTTCCGCCATTGATAGAATATTGGATAGGAGCCAGCCCGCCATTTGTATTTACGGTTACACTGCCCGAATTAGAAGTGCAAGTAGGTTGAACAAGCGATAAGGAAGTAATCAGTACACCGTTTTGCTGCGCAATTTGTATAACTGTATCGATAAAACAAGAGTTTGCATCCGTAATACGAAGTGTTTGAGCCCCAGCCGTCAAATTTTGAAAATTACCCGAAGCCTGCTGAGGACCATTATTAATTGAATATTGCAAAGGAGGCGTTCCTCCAAAACCGGTTGAAGTTACGCTCCCATTATTCTGACCACAAGTAGCAGGAGAAGTATTAATATTTGTAAAGGAAAGTTGACCCGGAGCCGATATAAAAATAATTGAATCCTGAATACAACCATTGGCATCACGTACTCTTACGAAATAGTTGCCAGGGCTCAAACCATTAATCGTATTACTATTTTGGTAAGGCTGAGAGTTCACTGTGTATTGTAAAGGAGGATTTCCTCCCGATGCCGTAATAATCACTGAACCTGTATTTTGACCAAAACAAACGGGATTCGTAAGCTGCAAATTGCTAATCACAATAGGATTGGGTGCTGCTAAAGTAATGGTAGTGTCATCTATACAGCCATTATCATCTCTTACACGAATGGTATAGGTTCCAGGCGCTAAACCACTAAATACATTGCTAGATGTAAAGCTGCCGTTGTTTAATCTGTATTGATACGGCGCTGTTCCGAACTGACCACCAGCTGTGATGATTCCGCTATTAGAATTTGCGCATCCAGACTGTGCCGCTATAGTAACATCCACAGGTGGTTGTACTACAAAAGAAACAGAAGCACTTTGAGCCATTGGGTTATTACAGTTATCGATTAAGGTATTTCCATCCGTACCGTTATTTACGTTTAGGGTATAATTTCCAGGTGGCAAAGCAGCCGAAAAATTTACTCGTATCAAATTAGTAAAACTACTTCCATTGGTGCACGATTGACTCACCGCTCCCGATACGGTAGCACTGGCAGGTGTTAAACTAAAGTCACTACCATTCGTAGCTAAGGTATTGCATCGAATATTTTCGCTAAGGAGCAATGTAATATAGGTGGGTGCCGTACAAGACGCTTCCAAAGTATCAGCCTTAATGGTCGGTGCCACATTATCATTTACTGAGGCCGTGCCGCCAAAATTTAAATTGTAACCACTAGTAGAAGCAGAGGCATTATTAATTAAAATTAAAAATGTCTGACCCACGCTAGCAGTTATCGCACTACTATAGGAAGGTCCTGAAGCTCCTAAAGAAGCTGAAGAAGACGTATTGTTCAGACCCGTAGTACCACCAGCAGAAGAGTTAGCCAAAGATGCATAGTTACAGCGAATTGGCGCCTGCCCTGACATAATATCGTTGCAGGATTTATCTGTCAAATCCCACACGGCAAAATCATAATCGTCAGTTGCGCTATTTGGTATTACATCAAAAGTAAAACTTCCAGGTGTGGTGATATTCACAACGTACCATACTGAATTATTCTCGCCAGTGGTTAAGCAACCTTGGTTTGAAGGAGACAAATCAGAGACCGCGCCTGAACCAGTATAGGAAGTTGATTGAGAAAAAGAATTTTGGCAAACGGGGATGGCTCCAAAACAGTCTTGTGCTGATTGTGCACTACAGAATTGAGTACACATCAGTACTAAAACAAATAAGAAAAAATTAAATTTTGCTTTCAAGTATTAGATTTCGATTAAAAATTCGGTTCTAACAAATATAACAATAATAAACCACTCTATCTCTCTCAAGAAAAGGATTCAATAAGTACATTTGCGCATTCTTTACATATAAACGACAATTATTATGCCATATTTATTTACATCGGAATCAGTGTCCGAAGGACACCCCGATAAAGTCTCTGATCAGATATCAGATGCCATCATTGATAATTTTTTAGCATACGATAAAGACTCAAAAGTTGCAGTAGAAACACTCGTAACAACAGGTCAGGTAGTACTAGCAGGAGAAGTAAACTCAAAAGCATACTTAGATGTGCAAAGTATAGCTCGTCAAGTGATTAATAAAATCGGCTATACGAAGAGCGAATATATGTTTGAAGGCAATTCTTGTGGAGTTCTTTCTGCAATTCATGAGCAAAGTTCTGATATCAATCAAGGGGTAGATCGTAAGGTAAAGAAGAAAGATTTCGAGACCTTGGCCAATGCACAAGGAGCCGGCGACCAAGGTATGATGTTTGGATATGCCACTAAAGAAACTAAAAATTATATGCCCTTGGCATTGGATCTTTCTCATAAAATTTTAGAAGAATTAGCTCGTGTACGTAAGGAAGGTAAAAAAATGACCTACCTCCGTCCAGATTCAAAAAGTCAAGTAACGATTGAATATACTGACGATAACAAACCCGTTCGTATTGACACGATTGTAGTGTCAACTCAGCATGATGACTTTGCCGCAGACAAAAAAATGCTAGCCAAAATTAAAAAAGACATCGTAGAAATTATTATACCAGCGGTAAAAAAACAGCTAAGTGCAAAGCTTCAAAAATTATTTACGAATAAGATTACGTTCCACATTAATCCTACTGGGAAATTTGTAATTGGTGGTCCCCATGGTGATACAGGGCTTACGGGTCGTAAGATCATTGTAGATACCTACGGTGGAAAAGGTGCTCATGGCGGTGGTGCTTTCAGCGGGAAGGATCCGAGTAAAGTAGATCGTAGCGCCGCCTATGCCACGCGCCATATTGCGAAAAACATGGTGGCTGCCGGACTTTGTGATGAAGTATTAGTTCAAGTTTCTTATGCAATCGGTGTTGCTAAACCTTGTGGTGTGTTTGTTGATACTTATGGTACGGGCAATGTAGATATGAACGATGGGGCTATCGCTCGTGAGATTGAAAAAATATTTGACCTTCGTCCGTATGCCATTGAAAAACGTCTAAAATTGCGCTCACCTATGTATAGAGAAACAGCTGCTTACGGTCATATGGGACGGACACCACAAAAAGTGAACAAAGTATTTAATAAAGGTAAAGCAAACGAAAAGAAAGTGGCAGTAGAGCTATTCACTTGGGAAAAGCTTGACTTTGTTTCTAAGATTAAGAAAGCATTTGGGTTGAAGTAAAAAAAGTCAAAACAAACGGAATCGAGAACGACATACATTTTATGGAAGCCAATTGGCTTCCTTTTTTTTTACTCTTTCACCACCTTCTCCTTCCAAACTTGATCTTCGCTTTCAATGCGTAAAATATAAATCCCTTTCGCCAAAGCATTCATATCAACAGTAAATTGTTGTAAAGCATTTATTTCTTCATTTGAGGAGAATACTTTTTGACCCATAATATTATACAGACCGATACTTACTTCTGTATTTTCTTCAAGCGGTAAATACACATTCAGCATCCCGCTTACTGGATTTGGGTAAATTCGTATGGCTTCCCAAATAGGAGCTTCCCTAATCGTATCACACACACTTCCCACTTTTTTGCCTAAATGATAATAGGGTATATTGGGAAGGCTTGTAGTATTAATATTGGGCACCTTCAAACAGCGCCGACAAAAACCACTAGCAAGCCCACGTCTGTTAGGATACTCTAAATAACTCATGGTACTTTTAATAGCATCGAAATTACCGATATACATTCGATCATCACCTCCCATATAAATATTGCTGTATTGTTGGTTATACTCATTAGCACTATCAATATCTGGGCCATGAATAAATTGCAAACTACTGGGTAGTGGATTATTTATATCTATCTGAAAAATATTATTCATCGTGTTCACATACAAAAAACTATCATTCGGTGAAAACTGATTCCCGATAGGCACATCAAAAGGTAGAGAGGTATCTCTTGGAATACTATAAAAATGATGCTTTGAAAACTCGCCTGTACAACGATCAAAATTCAAAACAAAAATGCCACCCGTGGTATAAGTACAATAAGCATATTTATCCCCCGCATGATTAAACGAAGACTGACCATATTGCCCACCAAACAAGGAATCAATGGGTGGATAATCTAGCGTACGCGTAATAGGCTCGCTAATCTGCCCATCCTGACCCACCATGAATAAATAAAAAATATGCTCGCGCTGGTGCGGTACTACTAGCCACCAATCTCTACCATTTCCATGCTTTACCGCCGTCATACGGTTCATGCTCAGCACCGCATCTTTCATGATTATTTTATTCTTCTCCACCACCTTACCCAATCCATTATTAGCATTCATGTCCACCACGTGGTAGGTGAGCATATCAAAATGAGAGGAGCCGCCCGTGGACCAGAGATCATAGTGCGCATCGCTCATCGTTTTGGTGAATATCAAATACTCATTATTTGATTTGGGTAGGATGATAGAGTTTTGTGTCCAACTGGAATAATATGCATCTTTTGCTGCAATTTTAGCTGGGGTAACTCTATACCCACCTTCCATAGTATCAGCATTTACATTATAAATGTCATGAGTGGAAGAAGCAATTATTAAGTGCCCATTCGAATCTGATATAGATGAAGCACCAAGGCTAAATGCTCCTCGCCTACTTTTAGGGAGGGTTATACTAGGCTTTAATCCCCCATCAAAAGTCAATATCACACCGTCAAACCCTACAATACACTCTCCATCATAAGATCGTTGTGCTTTCGCATTCTTCATACAAACCAAGCACAATATTATGACTAAAAGTTTCTGCATACTATCGCTCTATTATTAGCTTCCCTCGTTTATAAATATGGCTTTCGTCCGTTATACTATAAGTATATACTCCATTGGCTATATTGGGTATTTCAATACTAACATAAGTAACAACGTCTGTTTTTTTCAGTATCACATTCCCTAGCATATCGTAGAGGGTAAACACTGCTTTCCGTTCTGCTGTACCTTCATAGGCTATGCTCAGTTGGCCACTGCTTGGGTTTGGATATACGGTGTATTGCTCATCATATACGGCTGGTTTCGCGGCCAGTATATTCCCACCATTCAATAGTTTGTTTTCCTCGGCAAAACGGGTATTACCATTTTTGTAAATCCCCATAGAATTGCAGATCCACAGATCATCAAAATTAAGACTGGGCAAATAAGGCATAGCCAAGGTACGAGCCTTGTACACAGCCGGACCGCCCACATACGGACAATCCACAGCCAACCCCATGATACCCGATACCTCCGTACTGTCAAAATGAGTCCAATCGCCCTGCATCATATTCAAATATAAGCTATTAATCCATTGTTCGTTTATTACGAAATATTCACAGATTTCTATTAAACTTTTGATGCACCCCCTATTTCTCTATCAAAATCTTATCCCGTTTCAAAATTTTATTTTCACGGCTTACGGTATAAATATAAACACCAAAAGACAAGGCTGGTAAACTAATAGTGTTCACACCCTCCCGCACAGTACTTAAAAATACTACCCTGCCACTAATATCCGTAAGCGTAAAATTACTAATAGCTGATTCTTTGGGTAAAAAGACATTTACCGTACCTCTCGTTGGGTTCGGATATACTTTTATTGTGTGCCATGAAGGCGAATCAATCGGGGGTGAAGGCGGTGGACTAAGACTATCGCAGGCACTACCTTTTTTTACGCCTAAATGATACCAAGGTATATTCGGCAAACTTTTAGCATTTACATTAGGCACCTGTAGGCAACGCCTACAAAAGTTACAGGCCAAGCCTCGTTTATTCGGTTGGTCTATATAACTCATGGTACTTTTGACACCATGAAAATTTCCAATATAAAGTCTATCATCACCGCCCATATATATATTGCTATAACGTTGAAAAAATTCATTCGCACTATCTACATCCGAACCGTGTATGTATTGTAAACTTGAAGCACTTGTATCAAAAATGTCTATTTGAAAAATTTTGTTTGTAGTGTTCACATACAAAAAACTATCATTCGGTGAAAACTGATTCCCGATAGGCACATCAAAAGGTAGAGAGGTATCTCTTGGAATACTATAAAAATGATGCTTTGAAAACTCACCCGAACAACGATCAAAATTCAAAACAAAAATGCCACCCGTGGTATAAGTACAATAAGCATATTTATCCCCCGCATGATTAAACGAAGACTGACCATATTGCCCACCAAACAAGGAATCAATGGGTGGATAATCTAGCGTACGCGTAATAGGCTCGCTAATCTGCCCATCCTGACCCACCATGAATAAATAAAAAATATGCTCGCGCTGGTGCGGTACTACTAGCCACCAATCTCTACCATTTCCATGCTTTACCGCCGTCATACGGTTCATGCTCAGCACCGCATCTTTCATGATTATTTTATTCTTCTCCACCACCTTACCCAATCCATTATTAGCATTCATGTCCACCACGTGGTAGGTGAGCATATCAAAATGAGAGGAGCCGCCCGTGGACCAGAGATCATAGTGCGCATCGCTCATCGTTTTGGTGAATATCAAATACTCATTATTTGATTTGGGTAGGATGATAGAACTTTGTGTAAACGATATAGGCCCTGTATTCCAATTCCAAAATTTTTTAATCCCTTCAGCATAATTTAGTATCCAATTCTCTACCGAATCACCGCTATTATTCATAACAAAATCCCAAGTACACCCAATAGCCAATCGTCCCGACATATCGCAAATGGATGAAGATCCTAAGCTATAAACACCTCTATCGTTTTCTTGTATGCTAACAGTGGGAGGACCATCTTGATTAAATGTCATAAGCCTAGCCTCCAATCCCACAATACACTCTCCATCATAAGCTCGTTGCGCATTCGCATTCTTCATGCAAACCAAGCACAATATTATGACTAAAAGTTTCTGCATACTATCGCTCTATTATTAACTTCCCTCGTTTATAAATCTGGCTTACGTCCGTTATACTATAAGTATATACTCCATTGGCTATATTGGGTATTTCAAAACTAACATAAGTACCAATGTCTGTTTTTTTCAGTATCACATTCCCTAGCATATCATAGAGGGTAAACACTGCTTCCCGTTCTGCTGTACCTTCATAGGCTATGCTCAGTTGGCCACTGCTTGGGTTTGGATATACGGTGTATTGCTCGATTGGTATGATTGGATTGAGCGTATCACACACACTACCCACTTTTTTGCCTAAATGGTAATTAGGAATATTAGGGAGACCTTGCGCATTATTATTTGGTATTTGTAAACAACGCCTACAAAAACCGGAAGCGTTACCTCTTCTGTTAGGATATTCAATATAGCTCATAGTGCTTTTGACACCATGAAAATTTCCAATATACAGTTTATCGTCACCTCCTATATATAAGTTGGAATATTCTTGAAAAAATTCATTAGCACTATCTACGTCTGGCCCATGAATAAATTGAATACTATTAGCACTTGTGTCATATATATCAAATTGAAAAATATTGTAAGAAGTACTGGCATATAAGAAACTATCATTAGGAGAAAATGTAGTTCCCGATGGCCAGTCCAAAGATAAAGTTGTGTCCCGCGGTAGCGAGTAAAAATGATATTTAGAAAAATCACCCGTACAACGGTCAAAATTCAAAACATAAATACCCTTAGAAGTACTCGTACAATAAGCATATTTATCACCATTTCGATTAAAAGTGGATTGACCATACTGGCCTCCGAAAAAAGAATCTATCACGGGATAATCAACAGATTTTGTAAACGGACCACTTACACCCTCCTGTGTAACTAAAAACAAATAGAAAACATGTTCCTTTTGGTGAGGTGCTACCAACCACCAATCTCTACCATTACCATGCTTTACAGCAGTTAAACGATTACTGCTAAGGATAGCATCCTTCATTAGGATTTGGTTTTTTACTATGACCTTTCCCAAACCATTATTTTCTTTCATATCTACCACATGATAGCTAAGCATATCCGTGCGAAAAAAAATATTACCAATCCAATCATCATAAGCGCCATCACTCATGGTATAAGTGAATATATAATATTCATCTGTTGCTTTTGGTAGAATGATTGATTGTTGCGTCCATTTTGGCCAGCCTGATGTCCAGTCCGTAAATTTTCTTGTCCCAATGTCATAGTTAAGACCGCTATCCACAATTCTATTGCCAAGCCTGTTTACAACAGTGACTCCTGAACAGGCAATTGCTAATTTACCTTTTTTATCGGCTATGGCAGAGGAACCATAACTATAAAGTGCAAAATCATTAACTGGAGTTTGTAAACTTGGTTGCCCAATATCACTAAAGGTAATAATTCGACCGTCAAGACCAACTATTAACTCTCCGTCATAAGCTCTTTGTGAAAAAGCCAAGACTGGAAATACAAAGAGGAATATGACGCTAAAAATTATTCGCATGTTATCGTTCCAACAATAATTTGTCTCGTTTTACAATTTCGTTACCATTAGTAATAGTATAAGTATAAATACCATTAGCTGTTGGTGGAATACTAATATAAGAATAATTACTCAATCCTTCTTTAACCATTATCTTATTTCCGATAATATCGTATAAGGTGAATGTCATTTTATTTACCTCCTCATTTCCAGTATATCGTATTTGTACAGTACCCTGTGTTGGGTTAGGATAAAGTTCGTATTCATTCGATACTTTGTCTGTAATTGTATTTTCTGAAGAACCTTGTAGTATCTCATTTTCTTTATTAAAACGAGTATTGCCATTCTTATAGACACCCATATTGTTACAAATCCATAAATCATCGTAAGCATGTGTCAGAACCGCAGATTTTAATGATTTAGTGATGGTCATGATTTCTCTTTTTTTGAATTTATCAATCTTCTAAATTCTAAACTTCTTGAACCAAAATTAATTAACAATCCTACTTCTAACTTAAAAGCTTCCAAATAATTTATACCTTGAGCAAGATGAACATCTTCCAGTTTTGTAACTGCCTTTAATTCAACACAGACCTTACCCTCAACCAAAAAATCTACTCGTCTCGTTCCAATTCCAAATCCTCGATAGCTTATTTCCATTTCCTGTTCGCGGGTAAAACCAAGTCCCTCCCTACGCATTTCTATTTCCAAGGCGCGTTGATAAATAACCTCTTGGAATCCATTACCTAAAGTACTATGCACCTGCATGGCACAACCAATTATTTTTCCTGTAAGATCAGAATATTTATAGGTTTCGCTTTCCACATTTTAAAATTAATGCTTTATTCTCAAAATCTGCGTAATCAAATAATCAATCAAAATCCGCGGTTCAGACCATTTACTCCTTCACCACCTTCTCCTTCCAAACTTGCCCCTCACTCTCAATTTGTAGAATGTAAATACCTTTAGCTAAAGCGTTCATATCAACAGTAAATTGCTTTAAAGCATTTATATTTTCATTTGAGGAAAATACTTTTTGACCCATGACATTATATAGACTTACAGCTACAGTTGTGTTTTCTTCAAGAGGTAAATACACATTAAGCATCCCACTCACGGGATTTGGGTAAACTCGTATAGCCTCCCAAGTAGGAGCTTCCGAAATAGTATCACAAATACTTCCTACCTTTTTACCAAGATGGTAATTCGGTATATTGGGCAGACCTTGAGCATTGTTATTTGGTATTTGTAAACACCTTCTACAAAAACCAGATGCTGAACCTCTTTTGTTAGGATATTCAATATAACTCATGGTGCTTTTGACACCATGAAAGTTTCCAATATACAATTTATCGTCACCGCCAATATACATATTAGCATACTTCTGAAAAAACTCGTTCGCACTATCTACATCAGACCCATGGATAAATTGTAGACTACTTGACGTAGTATCGTTTATGTCAATTTGAAATATTTTATTCGATGTATTGACATACAAAAAACTGTCATTCGGAGAGAATTGGTTACCCATTGGCAAATCAAAACTCAAAGAAGTATCGTTAGGAACTTTATAAAAATGATACTTAGAAAAATCGCCAGTACATCGGTCAAAATTCAGGACAAATATTCCACCTGTTGTGTGTGTGCAATAGGCATATTTATCCCCTTTACGGTTGAAGGAAGATTGACCATACTGCCCTCCAAACAAAGAATCGATGACTGGATAATCCACAGACTTTGTGAACGGACCACTTACACCGTCTTGTGTCACTAAAAACAAATAGAAGATATGTTCTTTTTGATGAGGTGCAACCAACCACCAATCTCTTCCATTTCCATGCTTTACAGCTGTCAACCTGTTAGTGCTAAGAACAGCATCTTTCATAAGAACCTGATTTTTTACTGTAACCTTTCCCAAGCCATTATTCTCTTTCATATCTACCACGTGATAGGTAAGCATGTCGGTGCGAAAAAATGTATTCCAATCATCATAAGCTCCATCACTCATGGTGTAAGTAAATATATAGTACTCGTCAGTCGTTTTGGGTAAAATAATAGATTGTTGCGTCCACTTAGGCCAGCCCCCCGTCCAATCTGTATATTTTTGCATACCATTTTCATAATTTAGACGCCAACTTTCTAGTGAATCGCCCCTTCTGTTATATGGAATATTTCCAGTACATGCAAACGCCAACTGACCATTGGCATCAGAAATTGCAGAAGAACCATGACTATAATAAGCCCAATCAACAATTGGAGTATTTACAATTGGCGCGGTATTGGCAGGAAAAGTAATAATTCGACCATCTCGACCAACCACTAACTCTCCATCATAAGCTCTTTGTGACAAAGCCATTACTGGAAACACAAAGATCAATATGACACTAAAAATTATTCGCATTTTTATCTTTCAATCAGTAATTTATCCCGTTTGACAATTTCGTTACCATTGGTTATAGTATAGGTATAAATACCATTGGCTGTTGGCGGAATACTAATATAGGAATAATTACTCAATCCTTCTTTCACTAATATCTTATTTCCTATCAAATCATATAATGTGAATGTCATTTTATCAACTTCCTCACTACCTGTATATCTGATTTGTACAGTACCCTGTGTTGGGTTTGGATAAATCTCATACTCAGAAATGGTCTTGCTTGAAACTGTACTTGTTGAAGCATTATTCAACAATTTATTTTCTTCATCAAAACGATTTACACCTCCTTTGTACACGCCCATGGTATTACATATCCAAAGGTCATCATAGTGAGCATTTGGTATAAATTCCATTGCCAGCGTTCTAGCTTTATAAACTCCAAAACCACCAAGATAAAAACAGTCAGCGGCTAGGGTAATAATGCCATCGTGTTCTGCTTGAGTATATCCTACCCAGCCATCTGTTAGCATGTTTAAATAAATCGTATTTACCCAACGTTCGTTCGTTTCAAATACTTCATCACTAACAATCTGAGAATTCAATTGTTTAGCAGCTGCAAGTGTATTGGTGTAAAAGGTCGATGTCTTGATAACATTTTGCCCCGTAATCTCCGCTATTAACATATCTACTTCGTGTAACTGAGCCATAGCATCTTGTTGGTGTTCCAAATAAAAACTGTCCAAAATAGGTCTTCCATTTCTGAGGCTTGGGTCAGCATCTAACATGGCATATAACTCACGCTCGTCCATGTCTTCACCTCCTTCGGGGTATTGGGTATATACAACGCCATCTTGGGCTACGTCTTCGGCATGGTCTATAATCTCGCCGTCAGGGCTCATTATTGAATTAACCGTATCAGTAACACCACAATCAGCTTTTTCGTTTTGCGCAAAAGAGGGATTAAAGACTTGAACTAGACATGTTCCCGTATTTAGCAATGCATCAATAGATGATGCATTACTTGAAGTCAAATTAGAAACATCTGTATTGATTTCATCCTGCGGATTACTAGCACAACTGATAGTTACCCTTCTTACTTTATGAGCGGGGTTGCTGCCTGTTAATAATGGAAATTTATTGTTACCATCCCATTTAAGAGGATTAGGGCTTGGTTGATCAATACCGATATTCCCTAGAGTTCCGTCATCAACTAAGTGTCTATAAAGAATGCCTGATTTAGAAGCAGCGAATCTATTATTCCCGATACTATTATAATTCCCACGATTATCGCCTACTACATACATACCGAATTGGGTGTAGTCTATCAGATTACAGTCGAAAGACATATTAGTAGATCTATGGTTATAAAAGCCTGCACTCATATTGCTAGCACCATTCGGGTCAGGGTTTCCTCCTGAGCCTACCGCATGTGCTATATTTTCTTCGAATTTAACAAACCTACAGTTAGAATTTTTAAACCCAAGTAGAGAGGGCAGCGGATAGCTGCCCGTATAGGCGGTGGTAGAGTTAAAGTTTATTACATTATCTTCTACCCTAGTACCGTAAGCATTTCTCAATGAAATACCATAGGCCGCTTCATTATCCGTGGTACTAATCGTGTTATTAAATAAAGCAATTGATGCAAGATGAAGTTTCGAGTAGCACGAAACTCTAATTCCTCCCGAGGTTTGCGGGATAGGTATACTATTAGGATAATATACGGGAACAGAGAGGCCACTAGCATGATTTAAATTAATTATATTTCCTGTAATTCCACCTCCAGAAGGATTGCCAAGAAGAAGTACTCCCGTGTAAGTTCCATTCATAACGTTATTGAGTACTTTCGTGAGATGATTTTCTGGTCGATAAATACGAACACAATAGTCCACGTCAAACATTTGATTTTCTTCAATTTCGGTACTTACATTGTTTGCCAAAATCCCTAAACGACAATCGTCAAAATCAATTACTGTTGCATCATTATTACCCTTGTGAATCAATTTGGAATTATGCTGAGTATGATTTTCGAAGGATAAAGCTACACCGTGCGGAGGAAAATATCCACTACCTCCATTGGGAGCAGTTGGATTGCTATAGCCTTGTATATCCTTAAATCGGTTGCCTGATGTAGTATGTGTACTGATACCAAGCGATGGGTCGTTCTGATGAATAAAAGCACCGATTCTATAACGCTCAAATTGACAGCCAGCAAAACTGAGGTCTTTGCAGTTGGTAATACCTAAAGCGAAATCTCCGTAAGCCGTATAATCACGTGGAAATTTTAAATTAGTAGCCAAGGTCTTGAATTTGTCATTGTTGACACTCGAACTGTTAGTTAGCGTTAAATCATTGAGACTAATAGATCGCCAATTATTTTCATAATCGTTTCCTGTAGAGTTTAATGAGCCTACACCACTTACTCTAAAACCGTATTGCATATCACGAATTGCTGAATTCCCTATATTAACCGAACCCGCACTAATATCCATTCCTTTCCACATTGTGTTACATGCTGCTTCTATAATACAGTCATCAAAGACTACGGCATAGGTAGGATCTACTACGATCTCTATCTCAGGTGCCATATAAATATGACAACCAGCAAAAGTGACATTATCATCAATTGAAATATTGGCATCAATCGCAAACGTTTGATTACTTATTGTATTCCCTCCGTAAAATGTTGTAATATCAGTTAGCGTTGAGAAAATTTCATTCGAGGGTAAAAGACCAGGGCTACAACAAGCGATTTGACTAGTATAGTTCACACTTGCTATGGCAGTACAACCGTTTGCATCGCTTATCACAACCTTATAAGTTCCTGAATATGCCCCGACACCAGGCGTAACTGTTGGGTTAATAGTACTAGTAGAAAAGGAATTGGGTCCACTCCAATTGTAGGTAAAAGGAGGCGTGCCACCACTTAAAGTGGCAACCAGATCGCAACCATTTTGGCTCGAACTTACTAATAAAGGGCCACCTGTAAAATTAATATTAGTTGATGCCTGGCATCCATTGTTAGCAGTTCCTGTAACTACATAGGTACCAGCTAAATTGGCATTTAAAGTCAAGCCAGTTCCACTTATTGGCCCATTCCATACATAATTAGATATTCCAGTAGTAGGTCCGGCAGTAAGCAAGGAGGGCAAACACAGTGCATTAGATGAAGTAATTGTCATTACAGGACTGGCGAGTACGGTAACAGGATAGGTTCCGCTTAAAACGCACCCACCTATAGTTATGGTAACATCTATAGTTGCTGGCCCTGCCGTCGTCCATTGTATATCACATAAATTGCCTCCATTATTTTGTATTGTACCTGCAGTGGCCGGAGAAATTGACCAATTATATATTGCACCTGGAATTACCGGAACTGCTCCATATTGAACTGCAGGTGTAGTATTTGTACAAGGTGTTGAATTCCCTGTAATAGTAGCAGGGTTGGCAAATATATTAATTGTTTGAGTGTACTGTATCGGTGTTGTCGGCAGACTAACTGGATTCTGGATATTTTACGGATCGATAGTCCCTGATTCTAATAAAGTAAGAGTTACTATGTAGTTTCCAGTATTGCCATAAGTATGGGGCAGATTATTCGGAGTTACAATTGAATTTGTATAGGTATTATCTCCCCAATCTATATGATATTCATAGCCACTCCAGCAGGTAGGAACAGTTATCTCAATGTCCGAGCAAGAAATATAATTTATTGAAAAAGATAATGGAATAAAAGGGGGTTTTAAGCCATCTATTTGTTTCGGAAATGAAGACCTTGGTCTAACATGAAGATTATTAAATGTTAAAGAATTAGATTGAAAAGTTGGGGCTAATAAATGAGGATTTGCCAAACGCTGAAGGGCATTAGCATTTTGAACGGTGTTTCCCTGCAAATAAATATTATCGTCAGGGCCTAATTGCATATATGACGCATCATAGTTAGCAGGAGTAGGAATCTGATTTAAATTTGTTGTAGGAATATCATATTGCCAAATAGATTGATCGCTTTTGGTGTTAAAATAAACCAAATCACTATTTAAATCACTGGTAAAGGAAATTCCATGACTTTGGAATGCGTTCGGTGCATCTATCAATACCTCATTTGAAATATTTCCTGTTTGATTATCAAAATCGTATATTGCTACATCTGCAATCGGATTCACGCCCCAAGAGGAAATAGCGAATCCAATTCTTGTACAAGAATGATTTGAAGTAATGGTCTGTGCGAAAGCAGCATGTGCTCCAGCTGCTTGAAAGTTCTGAGAAATAATTGGATCGTCAACGATTCCATATTCAGTTATAAGATAATTTTCACATGGGAAAAACTTGACTTTGTTTCTAAGATTAAGAAAGCATTTAGTCTGTAAATAGACTAAAACTTGTCAAGAAAATGGAAGCTGTTTGGCTTCCTTTTTTTGTAAACTACTACAATAGGTTCTTGTTATGCAAGTTTTAGACCTTGGCTCAATGTTTGATTTCGTGATTGACCTTTATAAGTACATTATATAATACTCTGCGTTAGAAAAACAAAGAACAAATAATACTGTCTACTATCCTAAAACAAACTGAGGGAAAATTCCTAAAAGAATAACTAGAGCCGCATTAACAATCAGTAAGAATTGCTCAGTAGAGTTGACTTCGAAAAGAGTTTTTTGCTCAGTGGTAGCAAAAAACATTGCTCGCAAAACTCTGAAATAATAATAGACACTTACCGCGGCCATAAGCACAGCAAAAACAATAATTCCAATCCACAGCCCCTGTTCCATAGCAGCGGTTAACACGAAGTATTTTGCAAAGAAACCTGATGTTATTGGAATTCCTGCTAGTGATAAAAGACAAACCGTTGCGGTTATAGCATAAACGGGATGCGCCTTTCCTAATCCATTAAAACCTTCGTAAGTATAGTCTTTTAATTTTATCAGTACCGCAAATACGCCAATACTTGCCAAAGTATAAGAAACGGCATAGTACAAAATAGAAGCTTCAGCATTGGCATTGAGAGAGAATACGGCAAACAACATAAATCCTGCTTGAGCGATACTGGAGTAAGCAAGCATTCGTTTTACACTTTGTTGATATACTGCCGTGAGATTACCAATAAATAAAGTAGCACAAAGCACAACGGCCATTGTGAGTTTCCAACTAGAATGAATTTCGCCAAACGCGCCGTGAAACAAATTAATAAACCCTATAAAGGCTGCAACCTTCACAATCGTTGCCATAAAAGGTGTAATCGCCGTAGGAGTGCCGTCATATACATCGGCCGTCCACCAATGCATAGGTGCTGCAGAAACCTTAAAGCCAAAAGCAATCAACAATAACATAACACCAATTAAAGGTAAAGCACTCATTTCGCCTTTAAAAGAACCTGCAATTTGCTCTATACCGAAAGAACCTGCATGACCATAGATTAGAGTAATACCCATTAGCAAAATCCCAGTACTAAAAGCGCCCATTAAAAAATACTTCAGGCTTGCTTCATTACTCTTTATATTTTTTTTATCACTACCAGCCAAAATGTATTGTGGAATGGAAAGAATTTCAACCCCAATAAAAAGAATAAGTAAATGATTATAACCGCTTAGCATAAAAACACCCACCATAATAAATAGCATGAGAGCAAAATATTCTGCGTCGTTTTTACCCACATTCGCAATTGACTTATTGAAAATTAGGATATATATGAAAGCACAAGCAGATATTAAGACATTAAACCAAGCACCACTTCTAGTGATACTCAGCATGTCATTAAAAAACGAACTAGTGCCTACCGTTTCTATTGCTGTAAAATCAAATATTGAAACGCCCAGTAGTACAGCAAATGACACAACACCTACTGTTCGGACTACTGAAGACTTTTTAGAAATCAGCCCAACAAACATCAAAACGACACCTAAGATTGCTGCTGCTACTATGCTCATTATTCCGCCCATCAATGCATCGTATTTAAAAGATTAAAAATAAGATTTGGATAAAAACCAATCGCCAATATAATTGTTACGATTACGGCCATTACTATAGTTTGCGACCAATCTAAATCAGTAAATGCTTTATTCTTCGCTTCATCTGAAGGGCCAAAAGCTACTTGCTGAATCATCCGAAGCGTATAAATTGCCGACAATATGATACTCAATCCGGCAAATACCGTTAAGCCAATCGCGTAGGTGGAACCGCTTTTAAACAAGGATAAAAACATCATAAATTCAGCCGGGAAACTATTTGTGAGGGGCAAACTAATATTGGCGAATGAAACAATCACTAGTGCGGTTGTAAATATCGGAGCCACTTTAGCGATTCCTCCCATCTCTCGTAAGTCTTGGGTTCCAAATCTTTTTTCAGCTACATGAACCAATAGCCATAGGCCTAAAATATTAATCCCGTGATTAAACATTTGTAATGCAACCGCCTGCGCTCCTAAGTGTTCTTCGCCTAAAACCGGATAGCTAAATAAAGCGGCACACATTAAACCAACGTGAGCAATCGAAGAATAGGCTACCAATCGTTTCGCATTGGTTTGCACAATAGCCATACAACTTGCGTAGACAATACTAATTACACTAAGAATCATTATAGATTCTTTCCAATATTCTGCTGCCAACTGAAACACAGGCAATAACCAAGTAATTACAGCAAAAAGACCCATCTTAACCATCACGGCACTTAAAATAATTGTGACGGGTGTGGCTGATTGCTCATACGTATCGGGTTGCCAAGTATGAAATGGGAAAATTGGCATCTTGATAGCAAAGGCTAAAAAGAACATGGCAAAAAGAACTATTTGTGTCTGTAAAGGCAATCCGTTTCCGGTAGCTGTAAATATTTCCCAGGAAAAATTAGGAGTAGCTCCTTGCTGATGTACATAAATTATACCCACTAACATGAGTAAACTTCCTATAAAAGTGTAAATGAAAAATTTAAAACTTGCTTTGATTCTATTTTCACCCCCATACATTGAGCATAAAAAGTAAACTGGGATTAAAGCTAATTCCCAAAAAATATAAAATAAGAAAGCATCATTTGCTAGGAAGACACCTAGAAGACCTGCTTGAGAAAGCAACAGTAGTCCGTAAAAGCGAGAAGGATTTTCTATTTGCTTAGCATCTACAAAAATGATACTCAGCAGAAAAACCAAACCTGTGAGCGAGCACATTAAGAAAGCAAGAGCATGAAAGGACAGATTGAAATTTGCCCCGAGCATAGGAATCCATTCATGTTTGAACAAAATAAAACCATCGGCTCCTAAAGCATTGTAAGCGACTATAGAAAGTAAAACTGTAAGAACGCTAAACGCAACACCTACAAACCAAGCACTTGTTCCTTTTACAAAAAAGCTAATCAAAGCACCTACCATCGGCAAGAGTAACAATATGACTAAAATCTCACTACCCATTACCTACCCATTGTATTATAAATAAAAGAATCATTCCAATCACCATCAAAAAGAGATAAACACCCACTGAACCAGTTTGCAATAAGCGCAATTTATCACTAGCCAAATGAACCAATTTTCCGATACCGTTAACGGCTCCGTCAATTCCTTTTTTCTCAATCGTTTTTTCAGTAAAAGCACTCAATTTTACAAATGGTTTTTGAAACGCATTTTCATAGGCCTCATCCCACATCCACTTATCTTCTAATAATTTTGCGAAACCCTTATTTTTGGCGCTAGGATTATACTTTTTATAAGTGCCCCACGCTAATAAAATTCCGATCACTGCTACAGCAACCGCCACAGCCATCATCATATACTCAGCGCTGTGACTCAGGTGATGTTCTATCGGCTGAAGACTTAACGAGCCTTCCACAACAGGGTCTAAAAAGGTTTGAATCCAATGAGCTCCATGAGCAAACACTTCTGGAATCCCTAAAAAACCGCCCACCGCTGATAAAATAGCCAGAATAATTAATGGCATCGTCATGAGCGTAGGACTTTCATGTAGGTGACTTTCTAATTTATCACCTCCTCTAAACTTCCCTAAAAAAGTAAGGAAGTATAAACGAAACATATAATATGCCGTAAGCAAAGCAGCTATCATTCCTAGTACCCAAACTACTTTGCCGTACGTACCATGAACAAGAATATTCATCATGATTTCATCTTTAGAGAAGAAACCACTCAGTGGCGGAATTCCGGCAATGGCTAAGCAGCCAACCAAAAAAGTGATGTGGGTAATGGGCATTTTCTTTTTAAGGCCACCCATCTTACGAATATCTTGCTCATCGCTCATAGCATGAATCACAGAACCGCTTCCTAAAAAGAGAAGTGCTTTAAAAAAGGCGTGAGTTAATACATGAAAGACAGCTGTCGTATAGGCACCCACTCCAAGAGCCATAAACATAAAACCAAGCTGACTTACAGTAGAATAAGCCAATACTTTTTTAATATCATTTTGCTTGATGGCGATAGAAGCAGAGACGAGCGCCGTAGCCAAGCCAATCATAAGAATAATAGATTGCGCAGTTTCTGATAGGCTAAAAATAAAATGAGTTCGGGTTATCATATAAATCCCAGCGGTAACCATTGTAGCCGCATGAATCAAAGCACTTACAGGCGTTGGACCAGCCATCGCGTCTGGAAGCCATGTGAACAATGGAATCTGCGCACTTTTACCCGTTGCTCCTATAAAAAAGCAAAGAGCAATCGCGGTGATATAAGCAGGGTCCGCCCAAAGAGAATTCAAGGCAATTGATTCTAAAGTAGCAAAATCCAAGGTTCCTACTTTCGCAAAGAGCAAGAACATACCTAGTAAGAAACCAAGATCCCCAATGCGATTCATGACGAAGGCCTTTCGGGCAGCCACAGAATATTCTTTTTTATGATACCAAAAACCGATAAGTAGATAGGAGCAAAGGCCTACACCTTCCCAACCGATAAACATGATAACCAAATTACTGCCCAATACCAGAAGCAGCATTGAAAAAATGAAAAGATTCAGAAAAGCAAAATATTTCGCAAAACCAGCATCTCCTTTCATATAACCGATAGAGTAGATATGAATCAAAAAGCCAATGCCTGTAATAATCAAAAGAAACAAGCTAGACAACTGATCCACTCGAAATGAAAAGGCAATATCTAAGGTTCCAACTTTTATAAAGTCATACAAATGCACGTCAATTGATTGAAAGCCTATTGCGTTTACTTCAGTGAATATGAGTACGCTTGTGATAAAACTAGCTAGAACCGCGGCGCTAGCGACCCAACCCGCCGTAGTACCCAATTGCTTTCGGCCAATACCTGCTATTAAAAAACCTATCAAAGGAAACAAAGGAACCAACCAAATATTCTGTATCATAGCTTGCTAATCTAGTTTTTAAGTCGGTTCAAAATATTAATATCTACGGATTGTACTTTACGGTACATCAAAACGATAATGGCTAGCCCAATACTCACTTCAGCGGCGGCTACTACCATTATAAAGAATACAAAAATTTGTGCATCACTATCCCCATACAATGTTGAAAAAGCTACTAAGAGCAGGTTCACAGCATTGAGCATCAGCTCAACGCACATTAAAATGATGATTGCATTTCTACGCATTAATACTCCCATAATTCCTATGGAGAATAAAGCTAAAGACAGGTATAAGTAATACTGAATTGGCATTGCGTATAGTGGGCGCAAAAATAGGGCACGACTCTTTAAAATGCTCGTTTTTTAATTGATAATTGTGGGAGAAGAATAGTAGCAACAATAAACTAGAAATGTACCGATTGAAAAAAGAAACAAATCGCTTTTTTGCTTTTACGATTCTGTCCTTTAGTATCCAAAACGCTTCATGATCCTTTCAAAGTTTTTATTCTTTTCTGGATCATACTCTTCGTCTAAATCAATGCCATAAATACCTCCTAAGCTTCTGTAATAATATGCCTTCAAGGGTTTATTGTACCGTTTTAATATCGAAAAAACTGACGTACCTAAGTTTCGATTAATCGCTTTGACTAAGTAGCTGCCTTGCGTACGATTGAGCGAGCGCAACCTATCTTCAAAATTCACCTTAATCTCATGCTGGCGACCTTTCACAAATCGTCGCTTTTGACGAGGACTCATATTGGCAGTTTCCAATTCTATTTCATGAAACATTTTAACCGCTTTATCAGCATAAGGAAGAATCATCTTTACATAATGACGCATCTGATTGTAACGATAACGCAATGTGTCATTACCAAACTTATTCTCATCTATAATAACCACTTCATTTAAACGAATCCGATTGGTATCCTGATAAATAGGAAAAAGTTGTTGTGCCTTGGCGGTAGTAATCCCCAGTAAAAAAAATGATATAAAAAAGAATTTCTTCACGTAGTAAATATAGGACGTTGAAAATAACAACATAGTTTAATGAGAGTTAATTGAACTTAGCATACCTTCTGCACTGTGAGTATCAATAAGCCACTACCCTCTTATCTCCGCACCAAGCATTTTCTCCAAAGAAGAAATCACTTTCTTCATTTCGGCATCCACATCTGCATCGACAATCGTTTTGGTTGTATCTAAAAATTCAAGCCGAACGGCATACGATTTTTTATCTGTCCCCAGTTTTTCACTTTCAAAAACATCGAATACATCTAAGCCAATCATTTTATCAGAAACTACCTTTCTGATAGCTTGTTCTACTTCAGCGTACGGCACTTTTTTGTCCAACACCAAGGCTAAATCTCGATTGGTTCCTGGGAATTTTGGAATTGGTGTAAATTTCGTTTTGGCTTGCTCAAAATGAGTTCGAATTGCTTTCCAATCCATATCCACAAACCAAACAGCTTTGTCAATTCCAAATTCTTTTCGCTTTTGAGCCGAAACAAGTTCAACGCTTCCCAGTTTTTTCTTGCCTAGTTTTATACTACCGTCAGCTGCAAATTTTGCTGAAGGTAATAGAGAAGCCACAATACCCTTACAAAAAGAGTGATCAATCTTCTCGGCTTTTTGGCTCCAATGCGGTGCGTTTTGATTGCCGCTCAGGTACAAACACAAACGCTCATTTTCAATATAGTGTCCCTTGCGATTCATGTATATTTTTCCAAATTCAAAGAACTTCAAATCTTCATTTTTACGATTATGATTATGGGCAACACTTTGCAAAGCAGTCTCTAACATGGACGGTCGCATTACGTCTAACTCTGAGGTCAAACTATTCATCATACTCACTAAATTTTCATTCTCAGGGAAGTATTTACTATTGGTAATTGAATTAGTTATGATTTCATAAAAACCTTTTCCGACGAGCTGACTTGCTATTTCCTGTTTTATATTTTTTTGAAAAGAACCTCCACCAACGGTATACTTTATTTGGCCCGTAAATGGAATATTGTCAATACCGTCAATACGCATTACTTCCTCCACAATATCTGCTTCAAACTCAATATCAGGTTTTGCATAGGGAACGATTAGTTCCAAGGTGTCTTCCGTTTCGTTTTTGATTTCAAAACAAAGAGCGCTTACAATTCGTTTTACTTGCTCTTTGCTATAATCTTTTCCAGCCAATTCATTCATTGAAGTATAAGAAACGCTTACCGTTTTTTTCTCTTGAGGGTTAGGGTATATATCCTTCACCTCAGAAGCAATTTCCCCACCCGCAATTTCACAAATTAATTGCGCCGCCCTCTTCAAGGCATATTCCAAATTAGAAATATCAGCACCTTTTTCATAGCGTGCCGACGCATCAGTTCTTAAATTATGATGTACTGAAGTTTTACGAATTCCGACTGCTTCAAAAAAAGCACTTTCTAAAAAGATATTCTTTGTTTCATTAGTAACCCCGCTATCTGCACCACCAAAAACGCCTGCAATACACATAGCACCTTGTGGATTGGCAATGACTAAATCTTCACTTAATAATTTGCGTTCTTTATCATCAAGGGTAATAAACTTTTCATCAGTAGCAGCCGTTCTAATTTCTATTTTATGATCTCCAATTTTGTCATAATCAAAAGCATGCAAAGGTTGCCCACATTCGTGCAACACAAAATTGGTAATATCCACCACATTATTAATTGGTGCAATGTCAATACTATTGAGTTTATTTTTCAACCAATCTGGAGATTCTGCAATCGTTACATTCGCAATGCTTACGCCCATATAACGAGGGCATTTCTCATTGTCCTTTATATCAATTTCAAAAGGTAAGTCGGCAGACTGAGCAGGCAAGTTTGCATCTGGCACATTCATTACTACAATTTGCTCTTTTAAATTGCTCTGATAGGCCAAAACGTTTTTCATAGCGCCCATGTGACTCATTGCATCCATATGATTGGGCGTTAAACCGATTTCATATTGTACGCTTGGCTCAGGTAAGTTATAATATTCCGATGCAGGTGTCCCCGCCTTTATATTCTCGTCAATCGTAATGATTCCATCATGGCTTTTTCCTAATCCTAATTCATCCTCGGCACAAATCATTCCAAAACTTTCCTCGCCTCTAATTTTTGCTTTCTTTATTTTAAAAGCGTCACCACCTTTGGGAGATAACGTACTGCCAACAGTTGACACCACTACTGTTTGACCGGCGTCTACATTCGGCGCGCCACATACTATTTGAACAGGAGCTTCGCCGCCTAGATCTACCGTTGTGATTTTCAGCTTATCCGCATTCGGGTGCTTCTCACAAGTCAATACTTTGCCAATCACAACGCCAGCCAATCCGCCAGGAATGGCTTCCTTCTTCTCCATATGTTCTACCTCCAAACCTACAGACGTCAATATTTCAGACATCTTTTCTTCAGAGATTTCTTCATTGGTAAATTCTTTTAGCCACTGATAGGATAATTTCATTTCTTGCGAGATTTTGAGATGTAAAAATAAGTAATAGTAGGAAGTAGCAAGTATGAAGACATAAGTATTTCAGGCATTGAAATATATCGAAAACTAGTAAGAAATTCCCAAACGAATACTGTCTAAAACACTCCAAAATCCAAATATTACTAAAACATTATTTCTGCACTGTATAAGTACTTTTATGAGCACAAGCGGTGGATAAGCACACTGCCAATGTGTATAAGCATTCTGTTTAACAATAATCATGTGGATTGATTGGTGATTAAGTGTTATCTTTTGTTTGATAAACTTTAGTGGTTTCTTCAACCTAAGGAAAATTTTATTCCCTTACATTCGTTCTCCACTTCTAAAAAAAGTATCACCCTAAGCCTGTAAAAAAGCCTTAACAATATAAAATTCAATGGAACTCGGCAACAAAAGTATAAACACTCTCAAAAAGAAAAAAGGCGGTGATATGTCTTCCTTAGTCTATGGAAAAATAGCTCCACAGGCGTCCGAATTAGAAGCAGCCGTATTAGGAGCCATTATGCTGGAGCCACAAGCTCTAGCCGACGTAATTGAAGTTTGCCAAACGCCAGATTGTTTTTATAGCGACGCTAATCAAAGAATATATGCGGCTATCCGTCGCATGTTTGATAAAGGAACTCGTATAGATTTTATGACCGTGTGCGAAGAACTTCGCAAAAGCAGCGAGCTTGAATTGGTTGGTGGGGCATTTTATGTTACCAATCTGACTCGTGACGTAGTCAGTAGTGCGAATATTATCGAACACGCCCGTATCGTAGTAGAAAAATACATTATGCGCGAGTTAATTCGAATGAGTGGCTCGGTAATCAGCGATGCTTATGAAGACGGGACCGATGTGTTTGATTTACTAGATAAAGCAGAAAGTAATTTGTATGAAATAACAGATAAGCACCTCCGAAGAAACTTCTCTTCTATCAGCAGTATTATTTCAAAAACGTTAGAAGAAATTGAAGAACAAACCAAACGAAAATCTGATCTTACCGGTGTGCCAAGTGGCTTTACCGAGCTAGATAAAATTACAGCCGGTTGGCAAAAAACAGATTTGATCATTTTAGCTGCCCGTCCTGCGGTAGGTAAAACAGCCTTCTCATTGAACCTAGCTTTAAATGCAGCCTTGCACCCTGAGCCCGTTCCTGTTGCCATATTCTCGTTGGAGATGAGTGTTGGACAAATCGTAAAACGTATGCTTTCCTGTGTAACGGATGTTCCCTTAGGAAAAATATCAAAAGGAAATCTTACGGACCACGATCTTCAATTATTAAATGAGCGCATGAAACGCCTAGCCTCCGCACCAATTTTTTTAGATGATCAAGCAGCCTTAAATATTTTTGAGCTTAGAGCCAAAGCTCGTCGTTTAAAACAGAAGCATGATATTGGCATGATCATAATCGATTATTTACAGTTAATGAGTGGCGGAGATGGCAATACAAATCGAGAGCAAGAAATTAGTAAAATATCTCGTGATATGAAGCAACTCGCCAAGGAATTACAAATCCCGATTATTGCTCTTTCACAGTTAAATCGTAATGTAGAAAATCGCAAAACTGAAAATCGAACGCCGCAATTGAGTGACCTTCGTGAGTCTGGAGCCATTGAGCAAGATGCAGATATGGTAATGTTTATGTACCGACCCGAATATTATCAGCAGCAAGGCCAAGGTGACGGAATGCCCGAAGCCCCCAATGGACTTACCGAAGTAAGTATAGCCAAGCATCGTAATGGTAAAACGGGTGTAGTAAAAATCAAAGCTGAGTTAGAATTCCAACGCTTTGGTGATTGGCAAGAAGGTGGATTCGCCATTGACAGAGAAAGTTTTCCGAAAGCAAATGCTGGCCTGAGTGATAAACATTTGGGTGGTGGCAGCAGTCTGGAGGTTGATGAGCAATACACCAAGCTAGGAAGCAAGGTCAATGACATGACCTTTGATGATGACGACAAGCCAAAAGATGAAGAAGACGAACACCCTTTCTAAAATAATTTAAAAAAGTAAGGGAGTAAAATGGTAACTCTACCGTTGTGAAAAATGTAACCCCCGTTTTAGTTTTATTACTTCCTACCCTTTTACTTAGCCGTAAAAAATCGTACGTAGTCCAACCAACATTTTGGCATTACGCAAACGGACATTAACGGACAACCTAATGGAACAATAGACAACACCGATTGGACTTTAAACGCCTCCTGGCAAAATTTTGAAAATAACTTATTTCCGAATACGACTAACGTAAACTCTATTTGCGCCATAGCCTCCTCACAAGAAAGACCCATTGCGTACCCTAATCCCTGCAATAACCTGGGTACTATTTTGTTTAAAATTCCCGTGAACTCTGCCATTTCAATTGGAGTTCTAGATACACAGCTAAATCAATTGGTAAGTCAGAATAACTTGGCGCCCGATAGTTTGGGTTTGTCACAATTGATTATGCTGGTTTAAACATCAGTAGTCAAATGACTCGAGCGTACTATGTTATCTCCAATAGTGCCCAAAACTGCGTGTTTAGAGGACAAGGTGATATTGAAGTGTTGTAGTTCTTACAGATGTCGAAATGATAAAATAAATTTAAATATTTTTTATTGCCTAGAAAACATTCTTTCAAAAGTATCACTAGCACTAATAAACCATATTACTTAACTCGCTTTCATTATGCAAGCGGTCTAAAAAGCTAATAGCATATTCCGAACGAGAGGTTCTATTTACTATCTCAAAAGAATCATCACGAGTAAGCCCAATCAATTTTTTGCTATAATTATTTCTAGTGTTATCTATTTCATATACTGCTACTTGAAGCCCGTCTTCATTTCGCCATTTTAGCATTTTAGTACCATTGGGTGCATATTGCATTTGCACATAAATGGGTTTCGGTGGCAACTGACGATCTTGATAATCAGGCATCCATTTCATGATCGGTAGCAAGGCAGGCTGCTGGTATACTTTGTTTCTAAACATTTGATTGATGCCAAATTTGTTTCGTTTTAGATATTTTATACTGTAAAAAGCACTGCCTTGCACATTTTTAAAATGCCGTGTTTCGTCTATTTGATGCTCTAGTTCATCCAAATTTTGCCAAGCCGCTTTTTTATTTCCTAATTTATAAACGGCATGACCGATGTACATGTGCCGACCATACGAATTTTTATTCCACCATGAAATTAAGGTTCCATAATCCACACTTGGATGACCGGACTCCCAATACAGTTGAGGCAAACAATAATCAATCCAACCATTTTTTTGCCATAATAAAACATCAGCAAACAAGTCGTCGTAATTTGTTTGTCCTGCCTTGGTGTTACTACCCCTCATTGAATCTACCGAAGCATTTCGCCATACGCCAAACGGACTGATTCCAAATTTTACAAAAGGCTTTAAGCGTTTTATTTCTCTTTGCAATCGTCGGACTAATTGGTTTACATTATCTCGGCGCCAAGCATCCCGTGCATAGTTTTTTGGGTTATATCTTCGATAGGCACTCAAATCAGGAAATTCTGTTCGGCCAATTCTATAGGGATAAAAATAATCGTCCATGTGAACCGCATCTATGTCATATCGTTTCACCACATCGCTGACAATTTTGATACAATAATTTTGTACCTCGGGTAAACCTGGATTAAAATATTTCTGTTTACCATAATTTACAAACCATTCAGGATGTGTTTTTGTAACATGGTAAGAAGGATTACTATTTTTATACTTACTCATTAAGGCTCGGTACGGATTAAACCAAGCATGAAATTCTAAGCATCGCTTATGCGCTTCTTCTACCATAAAAGTGAGCGGATCATAATACGGATTAGGCGCTACGCCCTGTGCTCCCGTTAAGTAGCGGCTCCATGGCTCATATTGCGAAGCGTAAAACGCATCAGCTACTGGTCGGATTTGAACGATTACGGCATTAAAGTTATTACGTTTTAAAAGATCGAACAGTTCTATGATTTCTTGTTTTTGTTGAGCCGGGCTCAAATCTCTGCGACTTGGCCAATCAATATTAGCCACCGTAGCAACCCAAGCGGCCCGAAACTCACGCAGTGGTGCCTCTTGCGCCACGGAAGACAAACTGCTCAAACAAAAAAACCAAATCGCAACACTTTTTTTCATAGCCTTGTGCGAATGTAGTTGGCGCAGAATGATTTTGTACGAGACTTATAAACAGCCTTGTGAATAGCGTGCTATTTCACATTTCTTTTTTACTTTTAAAACGAGTGAAATATTACTTACTTATAATTTTATGTTGTCTTTTGACCATAAGTAGTGCAGGGCAAAACGGCTTACCGAGTTTGAACGAGCTCAGTTTTGACGTACAGTATTGTGGTGGTGCAATATACAAACACACCAAAAAAGTATACCTAGAACCTCCATCTTACTCGCAGGAAATCGAGTTCTCCGTTTCTCATCGCACCTATGGAAAACGAAAATGGGAAAGAGAAAATAATTGCCCCGTGCCGTCAATCAACCTTTGTTTTTCTCAGTATGGTGATGAATTAGGCAATGCTATTTCATTATATCCTGGTATTGAATGGGCTATTGTAAGAAAGAAAACCTTTGATTGGAAATTTAAAATTGGTGGCGGACTCGGGCTAGCCACCGACCGTTGGGAACGAGCCGATACGATTAACAACTACCTGGGTAGTCGGTTAAATAATTTTACTGTAATTCAAACAGCTTTTCATTTACCCATAGGAAAAAAGATAAACTTAGCGGTAGGTGGAAGAATGTCACATATTTCAAACGGTGCCTTTCGAATTCCTAATTTTGGAATCAATTTATTTAGCGGTTTTGTGGGTATGCATTACTTCCCCCAAGGAAAAAAAGAAATAGTCAAACAAAAACCTAAACAAACTACAAAACGAAAATTAAACTTCGGGCTACGAACAGGTTTTGCTTGGGGTGAGCAAAATGCTGCTGACGGTCCCCTTTCGAGCATTTACTCGCAATCATTATTTGTATCCACACCTTTAGTCGGTAAACATAGAATCTACGCTGGGGTCGACATCACTCATAATCGAAAAGCGCTGAATAGTTATAAATATGCCTTGTTGTATGGGAATCTAAATTGGGACGCGACGAATTCCACAGCCTTCGTGGGTGTGGAACTTTTGTATGGGAAGGTGGGAATTCCGTTCCAATTTGGAATTTTTACTAAGAAAATGCGTAATGACGACAGTCCTTGGTATCAAAAAATGGGCTTTCTATATTATTTCTACCGCAACGAATCCTCATGGCTTAAACAGCTTTATGTAGGCCCACTGTTAAAATCGAATAAAATAAACGCTGATTATATAGAGTTTTGTGTAGGAACTATGTTTTAAACTGCGTGGGCTTTATATTTGCGAGGTCGAGAGACAAAATTCTTACCTATGTTTAATTTAGTACTATTTGGGCCTCCGGGCAGTGGAAAAGGAACTCAATCCGAGAATATTATTTCAAAATTTGGCTTATTGCACGTTTCAACTGGAGATTTGTTAAGAGCAGAAAAAAAAGCGGAAACGCCACTAGGATTAGAAGCGAAACGCTTTATGGATAATGGCGAGCTCGTTCCGGACGAAGTAGTAATTGGAATGATTAGCAGTAAGATTGACGCTAATCCCGATGCAAAAGGATTTATTTTTGACGGCTTCCCTCGCACAGTTGCTCAAGCTGAGGCTTTGGATAAATTATTGTCGTTTAAAAATAACCCGATCAACCTCGTAGTGAGTCTTCAAGTGAAAGAAGAAGAACTGATTAAGCGACTATTAGAACGTGGTAAAGAAAGTGGACGAGTGGATGATAACGAAGAAGTGATAACCAAACGAATCAAAGTATATCATCGAGAAACATCACCCGTAGCTGAATTTTACAAGGAGCAAGAAAAACTAGTAACGGTTGAAGGTATAGGAAGCATCACTGATATTTTTGATGCAATCAGTAGTAAGATTGAATTTAGCCTAGCCTAGTACTTTCAATTTTAATTGAGCTTTGTTTGTATACTTAGCTTTTTAATTATCTAGATTTTTATGTTGTTCCTTTAGAAAAGGAATTTCATTTATTAAATACATATTCATTGGACAGAGGAAACTTCATAGATTTAATTCGGGTATTCTGCCGCTCAGGTAAAGGAGGCGAAGGGAGTAAACATTTTCATCGTGAAAAATTTCAACCTTTCGGCGGTCCTGATGGTGGCGATGGAGGTCGTGGCGGACACATTATTCTACGCGGAAATGAGAACCTTTGGACGCTCTTGCATCTGCGCTATCGCAAGAATATTTTAGCAGAAGATGGCAAAAATGGAACCAAGCGTAACAGTACTGGTCGGTCGGGAGAAGATATTATTTTAGAAGTCCCGCTCGGTACAATCGCTCGTGATGAAGAAACAGGCGAGCAAGAATTAGAAATTTTAGAACACGGTCAAGAAGAAATCTGGGTAGCGGGTGGACGCGGCGGAATGGGAAACGCGAATTTTAAAAGCAGTACTAATCAAGCACCTGACTACGCTCAACCCGGTGAAGAGGGATCAGAAGCCTGGAAAATTCTTGAGCTAAAAGTACTGGCCGATGTTGGTTTGGTAGGATTCCCAAATGCCGGAAAATCTACCCTACTCTCTACCATAAGTGCAGCTAAGCCTAAGATAGCTAATTATGCATTTACTACTTTAGTGCCTCAGCTGGGTATGATACCTTATCGTGGCTCTAAGTCATTTTGCATGGCAGATTTGCCGGGTATTATAGAAGGCGCTAGCGAAGGAAAAGGACTAGGCTTTCGTTTTTTAAGACATATTGAACGCAATGCTGCCTTACTTTTTTTAGTCCCTGCTGATGCTGAGGATTATGCCAAGGAGTATGACATTTTACTCAATGAGCTTACCGTTTACAATCCTGAATTAGTGCACAAAGACAGACTTTTAGCCATCAGTAAAAGTGATATGTTAGACGATGAGCTGAAAAAAGAAATAGCTAGCACACTTCCTAAGGACATCTCTCATATTTTTATAAGCTCGGTGGCACAGCAAGGTTTGGAAGAGCTGAAAGATCAGCTTTGGAAAATGTTGAATTAACATTTGACAATTGTGTGAGAGTTCAGATAATATTTCTCGCTACCGTCATGTACAAGTATGAGTAGCTAAACCTAATATCATCTAATTGGGCCGTTCTAAAAGGTTTCAATCACAGAGGAGTAAGATATCCTCCTTAGCGTCCAGGTCTCTAAAATAATGACCTTGCTAGCAATTTAAACTTCCGTTGTATAGCATAACCTCCTTTATGAGTGAACTGGCAAGGAAAAGGTAACGAAACGAACAGCTTCAGCAGGCTTTTCTTCTGAAATATCGAAAGTTCAGTATGCAGTTAATCAGGTAAATTCAATATAATACGTCGGGCTTGCTGCGAACTTGATTTTTTGAATCAAAAAATTTATAAGCGGTTTTATTTCGTTTCAAATTTGCGGAGTGTGAATTTTTTACTAGGCGATGAAACGCTAAAAAATGCTATCTGTCTTGAGAAGTGAGAAGGAGAATAAAAAAAGCGCGCCATCTTTGCTTGGCGCGCTAGATTATAGAACTTTTATTTCCTTATAAAATGGTATACCCTAAGCCAAAACGTAAGCTATAATTCGAATTATATGTTCTAGATATTCCTGGATGCAAAGATTCAGCAAGAACAAGTTTAAACCTTTTAGTAATCTGATAATTTTGCTCCAAGTATAATCCAAAATCAAACCTTCTAAAACTGCCTCCAAAACGTGATACCCTTGCCCCTGTAGTATCTCGAATATTGACACGAACTAGATACGAAATATACCCACCAGTTAATAGACTAATTCTTTCATTAATACTCCATTTAAAAGTGGGAACTAAACTTAAAAAGGAAAAATCATACTTGTAATCTTCGAATATTCCATTTATTTCATATCCTCTATTGTCTAAACCCAAGCTTATTGCCATTGACTTTTTTTTATTCTTCTCAATAGTTGCTACAAACATTGATGAAAATCGTCCCGAATAGTCAACGTTGGAATTAAAAGAATTAGATACTCCGCCAGCTACCTTTACTGTCATGTAAATTTCTTCTTTGGGACTGTCTTGAGCCATACTATTTTCGTTAGTTAGTAATAGAAGAAGAAAAACACTTAAAATAAATTTCATAATCTAAACTTATTCCGTTTTTATGAAACTTTTATAAAACGGAGGATAATTTTACTTCTCAGCAAAAATACTCACTGCCACAGCTAAGCTGCTATTTTATAAACATCCGCAGGCATGAGCCTACGGATAGGTAAAAAATAATCATTGTGCAAACTCCCTGCTTTTACCAATGCTATAACGCTTTACGCCCTTATCTTTATCGCTTATAAAATAACAGAGAGCAAGCGTGAGCTTTTCGATAGCCTATCCATATTTTTTTGTTTTATTCTGCGTCTTACTCGGCGTAGCGTATTCCTTTTTTCTCTATCGAAAAAAACAGGACAGTTTTGAAAAAACGGGTATCTTTTGGACGGTTGCTATTTTACGCGCCCTGTCTGTGGCTACTTTGGCTTTTATGCTGCTCTCCCCCATTTTTAGAAATCTTCAAAACAAAGAAGAGAAACCAACGATTGCATTTTTAATTGATAACTCCGCTTCACAAAAGCAAGCCTTTTCAGCGGGTGCAGCACAACGGTATCAAAAGGAAATGAACAATCTTATGACCCGATTGGGAGAAGATTTCACAGTGAGACCTTATCATTTTGGCGAGTTTTTGTCGGATACAGTAGACTATAGTTTTACGCAAAACACCACGGACATTTCAGGAAATTTGGATAACCTAATTGAATCCTTTGATAGCGAAAACCTTGGCGCCATTGTACTGGCTAGTGATGGCATTTATAATATAGGTAGTGATCCTTCTTTACAAAGTTCTGACTTCCCTGGGAGTATTTATACAGTGGGTGTAGGCGATACCACTATTCAAAAAGACGCCGCCGTGTCGCGCGTATTTGCCAATAAAACGGTTTATCTGAATGATAAATTTTCAATTCGTTCGGACCTGTCTGTTTATGCTGGCAAAGGTAACAGTTTGCAAATTAGCATTTACAGCCACAGCGCCGGACGAGTAGTCGCTTCAAAAAATATTACGGCCAATAGTGGTCGATACGCTTCTTCCATAGAAACAATTATTAGTGCTTCACGAGCCGGTTTGCAACGGTACTCCGTGCGCATTTCTAAATTAGACGGCGAAAGAAACATAGCCAATAATGTTCAAGATGTGTTTGTAGAAGTACTGGACAATAAAGAAAAAATTCTGATTCTAGCGAATGCTCCTCACCCTGACATTGCAGCGATTAAGCAGTCATTATCGATTAACAAAAATTATAAAATCACGGTAGCCACGGTCAACAATTTAACGGTGCGCCCTGCGGATTACAATTTAATTTTTCTTCATAATTTGCCTTCTGCTCGATTTAATGCGAATACACTCATAAGCCAAGCGAAGAAAGCGGGCGTATCTATTTGCTATATAGTAGGGCATCAAACTGCCTTGCCCTTATTCAATAAGACTCAAAATGCGTTACAAATTACTGCTCGAGGAGCCAATCAAAGTAATGCCCTAGCCAAACGAAATATGGATTTCTCCTATTTTAATTTGAGCATTCCTAAAGAAATAAATTTCCCTCCACTCAGTACGCCATTTGGTAATTTTAAATCAGGACCCAATACGCAAACTTTATTTAACCAATCCATAGGTAGCGTAAATACAGATTACCCTCTTTGGATTATGCAAACGGGCGCACGCGCTAAAACGGCAGTAATCGCTGGTGAAGGTTTATGGCGCTGGAAAATGTACGATTACAAACAGCATAAGAATTTTAAAATTGTAGAAGAACTTATTACTAAAACCGCACAATTCTTATCCGTTAAGAATGATAAACGAAAGTTTAGACTCACAACGAGCAAAGGACTTTATAATGAGACGGACGCGATTAACTTTGATGCCGAACTCTACAATGAAGGCTATGAACTCGTGAACACACCGGACGTACAGCTAGAAATAAAAAACGCTGACGGCAAGGTGATGAGCTATACAATGAATAAAGAAGGAAATTCATATGCAATCAATGTTGGTTCGCTAGCCAAGGGGTCTTATAGTTATAAAGCGTACACACAATTTAACGGAAAAACATATAGCGAATATGGCAAGCTAAAAGTGGTTGAACAAAATATAGAGGACGTAAATACGACTGCTAACTTTGCTATGTTAAAGCAATTGGCAGAAAATCATAATGGCGAATTTGTTTCAAATAACAACATTGCTTCGCTCTATGATAAAATAAAAAAGAATAAGAATATAAAAACTATTTTACGTAGTGAGCTCACTACCTTTCCTTTAATAGACAAGAAGTGGTTATTCTTTTTGTTATTCGTACTTCTTGCGTTGGAGTGGTTTTTACGAAAGCGGTTTGGAACGTATTGAGCTATAAAACTACTCCCATTCAATAGTTGCCGGCGGCTTACTACTAATATCATAAACTACCCGGTTAATGCCTTGCACTTTATTTATTATATCATTAGAGACTTTAGCCAAGAATTTATGTGGTAAGTGTGCCCAATCAGCTGTCATACCATCAACGCTAGTTACCGCTCGCAAGGCCAATGTAAATTCGTAAGTGCGTTCATCGCCCATTACCCCTACACTTTGCACAGGTAGCAACATGGCACCTGCCTGCCAAACTTGATGATAGAGATTAGCATCCTTCAATCCTTGGATAAAAATATAATCAGCCTCCTGAAGCATTTTGGCCTTATCAGCCGATACCTCGCCTAGGATGCGAATGCCCAAACCAGGTCCTGGGAATGGATGACGCTGCACAAACCCATCCTCTAAGCCTAACTCTTTTCCTATTTTGCGAACTTCATCTTTAAATAAATATCGAAGCGGCTCAACCAATTTTAAATTCATTTTCTCTGGCAAACCTCCTACATTGTGATGCGACTTAATTGTAACCGAAGGACCATTCACTGATACACTTTCAATTACATCGGGGTAAATTGTTCCTTGCCCCAAAAAAGAAACATCTCCTATTTTTTTTGCCTCTTCATCAAATATTTCAATAAAGCCACCGCCAATAATTTTACGTTTTTCTTCTGGATCGCTTTTGCCTTGTAGCTGTTTGTAAAATCGTTCAGCTGCATTTACACCAATGATGTTCAAGCCCAATTTTTTATAATCTTCTAAAACTTGAGTGAATTCATCTTTGCGTAGCAAGCCATTATCTACAAATACACAAGTAAGTTGTTCGCCAATTGCTTTGTGAATCAATGTGGCGGCTACTGTGCTATCTACACCACCGCTCAGCGCCATGACTACCTTATCCGTTCCTACTAATTTTTTAATTTCAGCTACTGTTTCTTTTACATAAGATGCTGGTGTCCAATCTTGCGAGCAACCACATACATCTACCAAAAAGTTTCCGAGAATCAGTTTCCCTTTTTGACTGTGAGTTACCTCTGGATGAAACTGAATACCAAACCAAGGATTGGATTTATTTTCTACCTCAAAAGCTGCAATTGGAATGCCATCCGTTTTTGCAATGACTCGAATTCCTTCTGGCAATTTCGTAATCGTATCAGCATGGCTCATCCAAACTTCAGAAGAAGAAACATCTTTCAGCAGTGAATGATTCGCCTCTATATCTACCAACTGAGCTCTTCCATATTCTCGTGTGGAAGATTTTTCAATGGTACCCCCTAAGTTTTTTACAGTCAACTGTGCTCCATAGCAAATTCCTAAAACAGGCACTTTGCTATTAATTTTTTCAATATCAACCGTTGGGTTTTCCGCATCATTCACAGAACAAGGACTTCCGGATAAAATCACTCCTTTCACACTCTGATCAATTTTTACTTCAGAATTGAAAGGTACTATTTCGCAGTAAATCTGGTGTTCACGTACATTTCGGGCAATCAACTGAGTGTATTGCGAGCCAAAATCGAGGATAATTATTTTTTCGTTCATAGAATTAAGCCTGAGCAGTTGGGCCTCCAAATTGCATTGGCAATCCTTGAGGATCTGTATCTTTTATAGGACCATTTACTTGTTCAAATTTTTGAACATTATCAGCTAGCGCTTTCATCAATCGCTTAGCATGCTGTGGGGTAAGTACGATTCTAGATTTTACTTTTGCCTTAGGAATCCCTGGCATAACGTTAATAAAATCAACGATGAATTCTGAATTTGAGTGTGTAATAATCGCAAGATTACTATAAGTTCCATCAGCCATTTCCTCGGTAAGTTCAATATTTAACTGATTAGGATCTAGCTCTTGTTGGTTTTGATCGTCCGCCATAATTTTTTTAATTTGGTCAAAGGTACTATTCAATCAAATAAGGAATTTACTAGATTGACTAAAATTACCTATTTTTGGGTTTGAATGAAACGGTTTCGAAATATTGTAGAATTTTCCTTATTTGGGGTTTGTACCTCAATAGGCGAAAAAATGAATATTTCTATCGCCAAAATAAGAATGTGGTTCATCTACATTTCATTCCTTACGTTTGGCTCGCCCATTATCATCTATTTCGTTTTAAGTTTTTGGCGTAATATGAAACGCTATCATTTGATATCTAAAAGGAACCCGCTACGTAGCTAAACACTTGCTATATCCCTTTTTTGTCAGAAAATAAGGGCTTCATTCATTTTATGTGACGATTCTTAGATTTCTTTAACAGAAAACCGTATTTTCGATATTCATTCAAATAATAAATAATTATGAAAAGAATATTTTTACTACTTATATGTGCGCTTGGTATCGCGAGTATCACGAACGCGCAAAATCAAAGATCTACCTTCCGAGTAGATGCTCCTATGGCAATCATGGGCGAAAAAATCATTGATGAAAGTAACACGGCTGGTGCTTCACCATGGGGATCAGGCGTTGATTCGGCTTGGGAAGGTATGGATGTAAAATTTGACCCTACCAATCTCGACGGTTGTCAAGCTGGTGGATTTCCGGCAAACTTTTTTGACGGCAAATTTGCACTTATCTATAGAGGGGGTTGCGAATTTGGCTCAAAAGCATACGCAGCCCAATTAGCAGGTGCTGAAGGTGTGATTATTGTAAATAACCTTTTAGGAGTAGTTGGAATGGCTGCTGGTACGCAGGGTGGCTTGGTAACAATTCCTGTTGTAATGATTACCAAGGAAGCTGGCGACAATATAGTAAGCCAAATTAACTCTTCTAACCCAGTAACTGTTTCATTAACTGGTTGGAGATTTGATGCTCTTGCGAATCCAATTGACATAGGAATTAAGCACAATGGACCTATTTATCCTCAAGCACGTGCCATTCCCTTCAAACAGCTAGAAACTACAGTTAACTTTGACGAAAATTTCAGATTATACGGTGGTGGACGTTGGTATAACTTTAGCGCGCAAAGCTTTGATACTGTGTTCGCAAAATCTGTTTTCACGTCACCGTCGTCTTCTGACTCTAATCAAATAAACTATTTCAATTCAAATTCTTGGTTGACTACTGATTCAATTTTTGTTACCATTACTGACTCACTAGGTACTAACATCGCAGGTTATGATTTGAACGATGCTACGGTAGGTTCTTATTCTATGAAAAATGAAATTTTAGCGCTTCCTAGTATATACAGTGAAACCGGTTTGAATCAGAACAATAACTCTTGGGAGTATTCATTTGAGGTAACCGATTCTGTATATTCAAAGGGAGAATATGATGTTCAAGGTGGGAAACCTGTGGTAAACAGCTATATAGCTTTAAACGCAAATACGTACGAGTGGGGCCCTTTATTTTACATTCGTAATGGAGGTCATTCTGCTAAAAAAGTGCAGTGTGTTATCATGAGAGATATTATTCAAGATTCTGTATTTACTGGACAGCAAGTATTTATGACCATTCATGAGTGGAGCGATGTAAACACAAATGGTGCTTTAGACGCTCGTACTGAGCTTACAGAAGTTGGAAGTGCTACGTATACTATGACAGCGAGCGATGTTGTTCCTATTGAAGGTCTAGTATTGACTTTGGACGTAGTGAATAGTAATGCTCCTGGTGCTCCTGTTCGTTTGCAACGTGATAAATATTACTGGGTAACTGTTGAGTTTACTGGTGTTGCCACCAATTCATTTGGTATCGGTCTTGATTATTACTCTAACTACAGTGGTTCATTGCTTAATGATGATAACTTAGCTAGTATTCAAGGGAATCCTTTATACAATTCTGATGACAACGCATTCTTTGGCGGAGGATTTGCTAATGAGGGAGCTCCAGCTATTGCGTTGCATATGTCAAAAAATGTTGATCCAACTGCAGTTGTAGACTTTGGTCAAATTGCTGGCGATGTAACAATATTCCCGAATCCAGCGAATACTCAAATCAATATTGAAGTTGCCTTAACGGAAATTGCCAAAGAAGTTCAATACGAAATTCTTGACGTAACTGGTAGAACGATTACTTCAGTGAATAGAGAAAATATTCAAAATGAAGTTTATACTATGAGTACTTCTACACTTTCTGCAGGTGCCTACTTCATGAAAGTCACTACGAACGATGGTGTAAAAACTATGAAATTTACAGTAGTAAAATAATTATTGATTTTCTATAATCTGAGGCGGTTCGAAAGAACCGCCTTTTTTATTTCACTCAAGTCAGAAAAACATCGTCTTATGAACTAACTTTGGAACCATGAGTTGCGGACCGACAGCGGTGGATGATAAACCAAGATTTAAAAAGCCGGATTGGCTAAGAGTAAAACTACCAACAGGAGAAAATTATAAGCATGTAAGATCTTTAGTTGATCAATACAATTTACATACAATTTGCCAAAGTGGAAATTGTCCGAATATGGGCGAATGTTGGGGTGCGGGTACAGCTACCTTTATGATATTAGGCAATACTTGTACAAGATCTTGTGGTTTTTGCGCGGTGGCCACAGGAAGACCTGACCCAGTAGATTGGGATGAACCTCAACGAGTAGCTGAAGCTATCAATTTAATGAAAGTAAAACATGCCGTTCTAACCAGTGTTGATCGAGATGAACTTAAGGATGGTGGAAGTATAATTTGGTCCAATACAGTTAAAGCCGTTCGGGCTCTTAATCCAAAAACAACATTAGAAACACTTATACCCGACTTTAAAGGAGAAAAAGAAAACATTCTTCGCGTAGCTGAAGTAGCCCCAGAAGTGGTATCTCACAATATTGAAACCGTGGAGCGTCTTACAAAGAAAGTTAGAATTCAAGCGAAGTACCATAGAAGTATGGACGTTATTCGCACCCTAAAACAGGCAGGAATGCGTACTAAAAGTGGGATTATGTTGGGACTGGGTGAAGCAAAAGAAGAAGTTTTCCAAACATTACAAGACTTGAAAGACAATGGCTGTGATGTAGTAACCATCGGTCAATATTTACAACCTACTGCCAAACACTTACCGGTGAATCGCTTTGTTCATCCCGATGAGTTTGCTGAATACCAAGAAGAAGGGTATCGCTTGGGTCTTGACCACGTAGAAAGCGGTCCATTAGTACGATCTTCTTATCACTCAGAAAAACACTTATTCAGTGGAAGAGACGATTACTTTCAAAAAAAAATACCCACTGAAAATTAATCAGTGTTAGAAAACCGGTAGACATCATCGTCTTCACTTACAATTTTATACAAATCGGGTAGATTCCGACCTAATCCGTCATAATCTAAGCCATAACCTAAGATGAATTTATTGGGAATATCAAAACCAACGTAGTCCAGATGAAGTTTATTCTTATGTACCTCTGGTTTGCTAAACAATGTGCAGATTCGTATGCTTCTTGGCTCTTTCGCTTTTAAGCTCTCTAAAAAAGCGACCATAGTATTACCAGTATCTACTATGTCTTCAATTATGATAATATCCTTGTCGTGCAAAGACTCTTCTAATCCAATTGCGGTAAGCACATTGCCAGTTGAGGTTGTGCCTTTATATGAGGCTAGCTTAACGAATGTGATGGTACAATCAATTTCTAAATATTTGAATAAATCTCCGGCAAACATGAAGCAGCCATTTAAAATCCCAAGAAAAACAGGATTACGATCTTGGTAATCTTCCGTAATTTCACCACCAATTTCTTTTATACGTTTTTGAATTTCTTCGGCCGGCATGAACATTCTAAACTCTTTTCCCTTAAACTGACGTAGCATAATTAGTCTTCTTCGTATATTAAATTGTCAAATTTTTTCTTCAAATCCTTGACATCTTCCGATACTCCTTTTTGATTATACTTACGCTTGGTAGATGCTTTCTTGGCCTTCATTTTAATTGCTTTTTCTTGAATCAATTTAGTGGCATTTGATGCTGGGGCGCGTTGCACCGTTTGTACTTTAAGCGCTTCTTTATTTCTCAAATATATTTTTTGCACTTCATTTTTACCGTCATTCATCAATGCTTCTACACGCTTCGCCTTATTTAAATCTAAAATTGGCGAACTTCCTTTTATCACTTGCACGGTAGAAACTTTAGGTATGGTTTGAGCTTTAATTTCAGTCACTTTCACTTCTGATACCTGAGGCGTTTCAGTTACCGAAGTGCTTTTAAGAACTGGGACCTTATCAGGATTTTTAGAAATTATTCTTTTTCTCGATTCCGTTTCCAACCGTTTTTTCTCTTCTATTTCTTTCTGTTGCTTAGCCGTTGGTTTCATACTCAGCGACTCATTTTGAATTGACTGTACAATAGGAACTTTGTTTGGTTTGATTTCATTAGCCGCTTTTTCCTTTCTTTCTATTTCTGCTACTTGCTTCGGTGTTGGCTCCATTTTTGAAGGATTTTTGTATACAGGATTTATGACAGGCACTTTGTTCGGTTCAATTGGATTGTCCACATTCGCTGCAATCGATCCTCTTAGTTTTGGAGTTCGTTCACTACGTGCTTGTAAGTAAATTTTTTCTCCTACAGCCGGCTCTTCATTGTCATAAAGATTATTATATATGTACAAATATTTTAGTTGTACACCTGTCTCTTGAGATATACTATGAAGAGACTCACCTTCTTTTACTACATAGAAAGAGCGACTTCCTTTTTTGGATTTCTTTTTCAAGTAAATGAACATATCTTCATACAATGGAGCATCTTCTAAATCGTTTATTGATAGCAATTTAGCATACCGAATATTATATTGCACAGCTTCGGGCAAAATGTAATCTCCTTTGTGTGCCCAAAAACCTGAGCGACCATTTTTACTAGTCAACTGATCAAATACTATTTTATCTTTTCTTCGGCTAGGTACAGTCAGTCTTTTTGGCGCAACTCGAACAACCTCTACCACCTCCTCTTTTACGGGAATCACTTTGTCCTTACTTGGTACCACTTCGGCTACAACTGGTGCAGTTGTTTCTTGCTCTTCGGCAAGTTCAATGGCTTCATAAGTATGTTGTTGCAGATTATATTTTTCTATCAGTTGAATTAAGCGGCTTGCGTATTTTGGGTTCGTAGCATATCCTGCTTTTCGCAGTCCATTGCACCAAGAAGTGTAATCAGTCATTTCAAGATTAAAAAGAAAAGCGTAATGCTCACGTGTTTTCAAAAAATTTGAATGATCTTGATAAGACTCTTTGGCTGTACTATATTTTCTAAAACATTCTCGACGACGATCATCGTCGTGAAGAAAAGTTTCACCCGTCCAGTCTTTTTTACATTTGATACCGAAATGATTATTCGCCTTAGTACTCAACTCACTAGTACCTGACCCAGTTTCCAATATCCCTTGTGCTAAACTAATGGCAGCTGGCACCCCGGTTCTAATCTGCTCCTCCATAGCCCAATATTTATATTGTTCGATGTAGCGCATTTTTTTTGTATCAAAATCTTGTGCCTGTACCGGTATACAATAAACTAATAGTACAAATAAAATAAAAAAATTTCTCATAAAGGAACACTGAATTTTCTTCTACAAAATTATTACAATTTTCTGATAAGCATCAAACCATCGCGAAGAGGTAACAACATGTTTTCAACGCGAACGTCTTCTTGAATTTTTTGATTAAAACTTGCTAAGGCCCTCCCATTTTTACTTGCCGAGCTTGGGTCCAACACTTCTGACTCATACAGAACATTATCCGCTATAATCGTAGCACCCACGGGCATCTTATCGATTATAGCATCATAATAATTAGTGTAGTTTATTTTGTCGGCGTCTATAAAGGCAAGGTCAAATGTGTACGGCAACTTGGGGATAATTTCTAGAGCATTGCCCAGATGCAGTTCAATATGCTCTGTTAAATTTTCTTTTTCTATAAACTCTTTTTGAATATCCTCAAGGTATTTATTATTATCTATCGTCACTAGTTTTCCTCCTTTCTGCAAGCCGCTTGCCATACAAATAGCCGAGTAAGAAGTGTAGGTGCCGATTTCTAAAATATTGTTTGGTCTAATACTTTGACTCATAAATTTTAGAAATGCTCCTTGCAAGTGGCCACTAATCATTTGAGGAATCGCTACTTCTAAATTCGTTTTGCGATTTAACTCGTACAGATTTTTACTCTCTGGCGTTGTGTGTTCTTCTGCGTACTTATATAGTTTCTCTAATTGATCTTTTATCATTTTCAATTTGTTTTTAAAGGGTCTTTTACCGAGTTACTATTCATAAGAGAAGCGATATAAAGACCTATCCAAGTCAAAGCGCCATTCAATAACAATATAAGAAAACCAAGTTTAAAGTTATGAGCGCTGAGTTGAGCATCGATAATATAGGTCAAAATAGGAGCAGCAATGCAGATGATTGGTATTAAAGAATCTTTTGGTTTCAATTTTGTTATAATACCGAAAAAGAACATTCCCAATAAAGGGCCATAGGTATAGCCAGCAGCTTTAAATAAATTATTAATCACCGAATCATCATTCAAATTTTTAAAAATTATAATCACAATGAGTAGTACCACAGAAAAGCCAATGTGCACTCCATAGCGAGTTCGCTTAGGAATCGTAGCCTCATCCTGCGGAAGAATATCTACGCAAAAACTTGTGGTCAAGGCAGTTAAGGCAGAGTCTGCACTAGAATAAGCCGCAGCCATCAATCCTAAGATAAAGCACACGCCCACAAAAGGTGGAAAATGAGTCACAGACAAAAATGGAAATAACTGATCTTTTTTATAACACTCTCCATCCAATAACAAATTACAATCACCAACGAGCGCTCCCGTACTATCCATGTTCAATCCGCCGATTCCTTTTTGCTCAGCATATAAATAAAGCATAGCACCCAAGGCAAGAAATAGCACATTCACAATAACGAGCGCACTGCTCATCCAATAAATATTTTTTTGTGCATCTCCGATATTTTTACAACTTAGGTTTTTTTGCATCATGTCTTGGTCAAGGCCTGTCATTACAATTGTTATGAGCATTCCACTCAAAAACATTTTTACAAAATGGCTCCCCTCACTCCATTCCCAATGAAACGTTTTTGCATAAGAACTTGAAAGCACTTCTCGCATGGTTTGACTTGCACTCCAATCTAAATCAGAGGCAATGAAAATGACAACAGCAATTGCCGAAACAAGCATAAAGGTTGTTTGCAAGGTATCGGTGTAAACAATGGTTTTGATGCCCCCTTTGAAAGAGTAAATCCAAATCAAGACTATCGTAAGGGCCACAGTCATCTCAAAGGAAATGCCATACTGACTAAGAATAAAACGATCCAAAACCATAGCAACTAGAAACAAACGGAAACTAGCGCCGATAATTCTAGAGATTAAAAAATAAACTGAACCTGTTTTATAACTCCAAAAACCAAAGCGATTTTGAAGATAGGTATAGATGGAGGTAAGGTTCATTTTATAGTAAAGTGGCAACAGCACCTTAGCAATAACCAAATAACCTAGCACATAACCCAAGACCATTTGCAAATAACTCCAAGCGCCTGTACCAACCGCACCGGGCACCGAAATAAATGTAACACCCGATAAGGACGCGCCAATCATTCCGTAAGCTACTAGCGCCCAGTTAGAATTTCTATTTCCAATATAGAAAGAATTATTATCACTTTTACGAGAAGTGATAAAACCAATAACAATTAAAAGAATAAAATATCCAATAACGCAACTAAGCAGTAAGGTAGTACTCATAAGTTATATCTTAGAAAAAGTAAATATAATAGAATCATGGACCTTATATCCACTAGAGTTTTAACCAATATCTTAATAAGCCGTTGGAATAAAATGATTCAATTTAGAAATAATCCAAAAAAATAATGTAAAAATAATGTAACATTCCGATGACAAACTCGTCTTTATCTTTGAACGATTAAAAATATAAAATTATGAAAAAAATCTTACTTGTTTTCCTCGCCCTATTATCCTTGCAGCTTTCTGCTCAGACATGGACACAATTAGGCACACCACCGAGTAACTATGAAGCTAGAAATCACCCAATTACATTTTCCATAGGAGAGTTTGGGTACATAACTACAGGTGCTGGTAACTTTTACAACAGTGATATGTACCGTTATGACCCGAGTAACGATAGTTGGACACAACTAGCGAATTTTCCAGGCGGACCTAGAAGTTTTGGATACGGTGTTCAAAATGGTGGAAAAGGATATGTAGGATTTGGTTTAGTTGCTTCTCAATCTAGTGCTACCTATTATAATGATTTATGGGAGTTTGACCCTGTAACCAATAGTTGGACTCAATTGGCAAGCTGCCCAGGTACAGGAAGAAGACACCCTGCAATGGTTGCCACCCCTGGCAAAATATTCGTTGGCTGTGGTGACGGATCAACCGGAAATCTTAAAGATTGGTGGGAATATGATATTGACTCTGATACTTGGAGCCAAAAGCCAGACTTCCCTTCTTTTGTTCGTCATCATCCTTACTTTTTTGATATTGACGGTGAAGCTTACGTAGGATTTGGACACAATGGTCAAAGTATATATAAAGATATGTATCGTTACAACCCTACTGCCGAAACTTGGACTGCTATTCCTAGTTTACCGGCTGAAGGTCGTGTGGCAGGTACTCAATTTTCTTATGGAGGCAAAGGCTATTTATTAAGCGGACAAGGCGAAGACCATAGAAACTTTGCCACAGGCGAATTTTGGGTATATGACCCTGATAACTCCTCTTGGAATTCGTTACCCGCTCACCCAGGTACAGGCCGTTGGGCTCCGGGTTCTTTTGTAATTGGTAGTACAGTTTACCTTACTAGTGGTGCAGGTTTTGGAAATAATCAAATTGATATTAGCGATATGATGAAATATGACTTGCCTCCTTTTGCCGTAGGCGTAGAGGACGTTCGTAAAGCTAATCTTGAAATTTACCCGAACCCAGCTGTGAATGAATTGACTATTTCAATTGATGAAAAAATTGGAACAATCAGTGTATTTAGTATCCTTGGTGTACCAACCCAAGTACAGGTTGTAAAAACCAGCGAATATGGCGCAAATGTGAATGTGAAATCGCTGAGCACAGGAAACTACATTCTTCAAATTGAGCAAGCAAACGGAGCAACCGTTACACAAGAGTTTACAAAAAAATAATTGACTAGCTAGCTAAAAATAGCCAAAGTACTCCAAGGAGTGCTGAGCATATTCAATACTGATTTCATCACCTAACTGCCATCGAGTAAAGTCCTGCGGACTGACCTCGATGGTATATTTTGTTGGGCTACTGAGGTAAAAATGATACGTATTATTCAGCTTCATATATTTTTTCTGTTTTACATTGGTTAGCTCCACCACTTTCATTTTTTGTTTTTTGTCCTTGAAATAAGCCAATAATTTTACTCGATAAGAAACGAAAGCAATAAAAGCCACAAAAAAAATCATAAACGCCAAGCCTACGAAATATACGTGATATAAATTTTTCATTTCTAAGTTCCCTTCTTGATTTAGAAAAATAACAAGCAAACAAAATGCGAGCGGTGCTATGGAGCCAATAATGAGTAGAACATTCATAGTTTTCATATAAAGTTTGCTCTCGGTATTGTAGCGGCGTTTTATAAAAGCCAGCTCATCAACGTTTAAAGGAAGCAATTGTCGCACAAGCACTAAATTAGGCAAAAACGACCATTCAGCTTCTCGAAAAATAGAATTACGAAAACTACTTTTTTTGATAAAAAAATTTACCTTTGCCGTCCATTAAAAGACGCGGGTGTGGTGAAATTGGTAGACACGCTAGACTTAGGATCTAGTGCTTCACGGCTTGGGGGTTCGAGTCCCTTCACCCGCACTAAAAAAGGATGAAAAGGATATTTGGGCGAGAAGCCTGTCCCGAACGGAGCGAAGCGAAGATTCGGGAAGTCCCTTCACCCGCACTAAATTTAAACAACGTCATACTGAGCTAGTCGAAGTATGGCTTTGTTTTTTTAGTAAAAACTAAAACTTTAATTATGTCAACAGTAGCACAAGAAAACGTAGGAACACTTCACGAAAAAATTAGTATTACATTAAGCAAAGACGACTATGGACCTGCTTTTAATACTAGCTTAAAAAAACAAGCCAAATCAGCAAACCTACCCGGATTTCGTAAAGGAATGGTACCGGCCGGGATGCTCAAAAAAATGTACGGCCCGGGCATTTTCCAAGATGAAATCATTCGTCTTTCTGGTATGGAACTGGAAAAATATCTCTTAGAAAATAAAATAGAATTTTTGGCGAGGCCCTTACCGGCTCAGTCTCAGGAACAATTAAAACTGGATATGAATAGCCAGGAAGATTATGTTTTTGAATATGAATATGCCGCTGTACCGGACATCAACTTAGCCCTGCTAGACGGCAAAGAAAAATGGCCGCTGCACAGTGTGACCGTCACGGATGAAATGGTGAATGAAGAGGTAGAGCGATTTCGATATAAAGCAGGTGAGACGAAAGACGTGGAGGAAATAGCCGTAGAAGATAATGTGCTGAACGTAAGCATTAGCGAACATGGCATAGAAGACGCCGAAGCAAAAGACAATTCGCTTTTGCTAAAATACTTTACTCCTATGGCTCAAAAAGAGTTGAAGGGTAAAAAAGTAGACTTCGTGCTGAGCATGAAAATGGGTGAAGCTATCAATGACGACGTGCTGCCAGCCATTTTAAAAGACATGGGCCTTGACCCGGCTGATGAGAATAATAAAGACAAAAAGTTTGACATAAAAATTACTCAAATTGGACTGGTAGAGAAGCCTGAGATTAATGAAGATTTTTTCAAACAGATATACCCAGCCAAGGAACTTAAAACCGAGGACGAATTTAGAGCCGTAGTAAAAGGTGATATTGAAGCGTATTGGAGTAGCCAATCAAAAATATTTTTGCACAACGAAATTTATGAGCGCTTTATTCATGAAACGAAGTTTGACCTGCCGGACAATTTTTTAAAGCGTTGGCTTTTGGTTTCAGAAGATAAGTACCAAACAATGGAGGAAGTAGAGGCGGCTTATGATAGTTTTAGCCACGGCATTCGTTGGGAGCTGATTATGAAAAAAATAGTGGAGGACAACGATATTGATGTAAGCAAGGATGAAATTGAAACGGCTGTAAAAGCACAACTACAGCAGTACTTTGGCGGACAAGCTTTTGACGACGGCGCCGAGTGGGTACAACAGTTTATCGACAAGCAAATGCAAGACCGAGACACCTACGAGAAGACCTATCGTCAGGTATTGAGCACTAAAGTATTTGACTTCTTAGCTGAAAAATTGAACACAGAAGAAAAGAAAATCGCTGTGGACGATTTTATAAAATTGCCGCATAAGCATCAGCATTAAAAATAATCGTATATTCGTTATACTTTGTATGTCAGATATGACATATTCATATATTGATTTGGTTATGAGAAAGAGGTCTTACGGGACTTCTTTCTCATTGTAAGTAATGGCGCAATCTAATTGTGGATTGATACAACACATTTTTATCTATAAGTATACTATACCTAGGTAGAGAGGCGATTAGTAAAAGATACAAACGCTGATTTAACGATTACAGAATATAAGCGTTTAGCTATGGGCTCAATTTGCAAATATTCTCTTCGCAAGGAAGGGGGATTACTTTTTTTATGATTGCAAAACTTCAAGCGTTTTTTTTTATATAAATCTATTATATTGAAATGAACACGCACCTCAAGCGTAGCTGCCATTAATTTGTGCGGTGTTCATTTTCCTTTTTCAATTTTTCGTCGCGTAGTTTTTTTAGTTCTAGGTATTGTTTTTCGGCGGCTTTATCGCCTTGGGCCGCTAGTTTTTTTAGGTGCTGATACTGCTTATTTACCGCCACCAGCATACGGTTCATACGCGCCTCTTGCGATAGGATAAAATAATCTTGCAGTTTCTCCAAGCCATGCTTTAGTTGCACCATCATTTTTTCTTCTTCTAGGCTCAGCGGCTCGCCGCTTACTTTGGCGTTGTGCAGTTTTAGATGAAAAGCGTGTGTATTCCCTGAGCTCAACTCAGGGCAAGCTTTTATAATCGAATAAAAACGGCTATGCCCTTGTAGGTGCTGTGCACTAACAACTTATTAGTTATATTTGGGTGTAAAATCTGTGTATTTGCTATGGCGTTTATACAGATGTTAGGCAACATGTAAAACAGGCTCAGCCAAAAGCAAAAAAAATTATGCAAAATATCTTAACTTTCCTACTCTATGAATAAACTATCAATCGTACTACTATTATTAATTACGTCTTGTCTTACAAACAAAGATGTTGCAAGAACAAATGTACAAGAAATTAAGTTTGGTAACGGTGGTGGTTTTACTGGAAAACTTACGACTTACTCTTTGGCTCAAAATGGTGTATTTGAAAAAGACAACATAAAAATTAAAACCATTAAACTTAAGGAGACATTAGCGCTTTACGAAGATGCTAAAAATCTTAAAGACTATAATTTCAATGACCCCGAAAATGTGTATTCTTTCATTGAAATAAAAACCAAAACTAAAACGAACAAAATTGTTTGGCACACAGGGTCAAAAAATATTGACCCAAAAGTCATCAATCTATATAATAACCTATTTTCAGAAATTAATTAAAACACTATGACAAAATATATTAAAATTTATGGCGTGCTAGTTACTATGTTATTTGCAACAATAGCCAATGGACAGGGTAAAAAATCAACACTGCCCAACTATACAAATCCATTTCTAAAAAAGAGTCAAATAGTATCTCAAAATCCAGTTGTTCCTAATCAAAATGGCAAGGTCAGCTTTCTTAATATCGTAAACGGTTCAGTTACCTCAAAAATAAATAAAGAACGAATTAGCTTATCGGGTCTATCCAATAAATTAAATTCGTATCTAAATCTTGAAAGTAAATACTCGTTCAAACAAATTACAGAAAGAACCGATGCGCTAGGATTTACGCACACTAATTTTCAGCAATTCTATGATGGATTTCTTGTTGAAGGCAAGCTTTTAATGGTGCATTCTAAAGATGGATTAATCAATTATGTAAATGGGCAAGCATCAAATAGTTTGAATTTTGAAAAAATTATTTCAATCCCAGAAAATGAAGCAAAACAAAATGCAAAAGATTATTTAAAAGTTACTGACTTGATAAACGATTATCCAGTTGAAACTGTTATTACAGAAATACCCACTAAAAATGGGAAAAATACTAGGCTCGCTTACAGAGTAAGAATAGATTCTTATAACCCTTTTGTAATGTGCTATGTATATATTGATGTAAAAACAGGGGAAGTATTAAACAAGATAAATCTTTTAGCACATGCTGATACGCCAGGTTCAGGTCAAACGCTTTATAGCGGCTCGCAATCAATAACGTGTGATAGTCATTTAGGTGGTTTTAGATTAAGAGAAAATAGTAGAAATATAGAAACTTATAATGCCACTAATGCAAGTGGGTTAACGACTGCTGGCTTTCCAGGTTCTACGGATTTTACAAGTAGCACCACAACCTTTTCGGGCATTCCTACTTTAAATAATTTTTCAATTTCCGCTGTTGCTCAAAGTTGGTGGTACACATCTTTTGTTGATGTAACTCCAGATCTTTATTTTCTTATAAAAGATGCTTCAAACCAAACTGTTTTTACATCGGGTTATTATAGCAATACAAACCCACCTGTGACTTATAACAATTTAAATATTTTATTGTCTAACCCACCTTATACTGTTGAAATTTGGGATTATGACGCAGGTAATAGCGATGACTTTGGTGGAAGTTATACGCTCACTACAACTGCAGGTTCGCACAATTATACTGGCAGCGGAAATAATGGAAGCTATACAATTGGAAACCAAGGTAACCCAGCAGCTGATGTGCATTGGGGAATGGAAAAAACTTACGACTTTTACCTAAATGTATTTAATAGAAATAGTTATGATGGTATTGGAAGTGTGATAAAACAATATCTCAATCCTCCTACATTACAAAGTCCTAATGGTAGTCCGAATAATGCAAGCGCTTATCCCGCACCATACAATCTTATGCAATATGGAATGGGCGACGGACTTTTTATGAAACCGGTTGTAGGATTGGATGTTGAAGGACATGAATATACTCACATGGTAGTTGCAAATAATGGTAATGGTGGCTTAACGTATCAAGGCGAATCAGGCGCATTAAATGAATCCTTTGCAGATATTTTTGGCGTTTGTGTTGAATTTTATTCTGGTGTAAATCCTGATTGGTTAATGGGAGAAGATATTATGGTTTCGGCACCTTATTTAAGGTCAATGTCAAATCCTAATGGAGGGCAGCAACCTGACACTTATGGCGGTACATTTTGGGCAAACCCCAATAATTTAAGTGTTGATAACGGCGGTGTACATATAAACAGTGGAGTACAGAATTTTTGGTTTTATTTGCTTTGTCAAGGAGGGACTGGTACAAATGATATAAGCAACACTTACAATGTTACGGGTATTGGAATAACCCAAGCTCAACAAATTGCTTATAGAAACCTAACTACTTATTTAACAGCTAATGCAACATTTATCGATGCCTATTATGGCTCTTTACAATCAGCACAAGACTTATACGGGAACCCATCGACTCAATATGATGCAGTGCGTCAAGCGTGGTATGCAGTAGGTATAGGAAATAACCCCAATAGTTACTGTAGTGGCACTACAAATTTAACCGCCCCAAGTGGTACAGTTACTGACGGAAGCGGCTCGGCGAATTATACAAATAACTCAAATTGCAAATGGGTTATTTCACCAGCCGGAGCAACACAAATTTCATTGACATTTACTGCCTTTGATACAGAAGCTAATTATGACAGCGTTTTTGTTTACGATGGCCCCGATGAAACTTTTCCTGTATTAGCTACTTGGTGGGGTAATACGTTGCCACCAGTTATTACAACAACTTCAGGTGTTGGTGCAATGTGTATTAGGTTCTCATCGGATATAAGTAATACCGATAGTGGTTGGAGTGCAAATTATCAAGCTTTTGGCAACCCTCCAAGTTGTGGCGGTGCTACAGTATTGGCAACTCAAACAGGCGCATTTGATGATGGTTCAGGAACGAGTAATTATGGAAACAATCAAGAGTGCTATTGGTATATAGCACCTCCATGCGCTAATTCTGTAACATTGTCTTTTTCTCAATTCAATACAGAAGCAAATTATGATGGAGTAATTGTTTATGATGACTTAGCAGGAACAAATCAAATTGCAGTTTATTCAGGCACATCAATACCTACTGCAATAACTTCTAATACTGGAAAAATGCTTGTAATTTTCGTTTCTGACTATTCAACAAATATGCAAGGTTTTACTGCAAATTATACTTCAACAGGTTCTGCTTTTTGTAATGGCACAACCACATTAAACACTTCTGATTTTGGAATGATAACTGACGGAAGCGGAAGTAATAACTATTGCAGCAATCAAGATTGCAAGTGGCTGATACAACCGCCGCAAGCAACTTCAATAACGCTTGAATTTACTCAATTTGATGTAGAAGATGCATCAACGGACGCGCAAACAATTTACGATGCTGTTGAAGTATATGATGGAACAACCACTTCAGCAACATTACTTGGTCGATTTACTGGAAACAATATTCCACCATCAATTACTTCAAGCGGTGGTAGTTTACTTGTATATTTCTACTCTGATTTAGAAGTAAACAAACAAGGTTGGTCGGGAAATTATACTTCAACTCAGAATTCATACTGTTCGGGTTCTACTACTCTAACAGCACCTAACGGATCCTTTTCTGATGGTAGTTCTACAAACAACTATTCAAATAACAGTAATTGCTCTTGGCTAATTCAGCCACCTAACGCAAGTGCAATAAACCTTACATTTTCGACTTTTAATACAGAATTAAATAATGATGGAGTTATTGTGTATGATGGTGCAAATAATTCTGCTCCAATATTAGGCCAATTTTCAGGCACTACAATTCCATCTTCGCTAACGTCAACTGGAGGTTCTATGTATGTTGAATTCCTATCGAACAACTCTGATAGAAAACAAGGTTGGACTGCAAATTATTCATCAATTGCAGTAGGAATTGATGAAAATTATCTTTCTAATAATCTTAAACTATTTCCTAATCCAAACGATGGAATATTTACAATAGAATCAACTATTAAGGAAAATGGAACGGTTAGCATCCTAGATTTATCTGGCAAGCAGGTTTTGAAATTTTACCACCTCAATAAAGGAACAAATTACATTAATGCAAGTGAATTAAGCAAAGGGGTATATATGTTGAGATATGACTTTGAAGAATCGTTTTACGTAGAGAAACTGATAATACGATAAAGGGCACGATTGCCTAACAATGTATATAGCAAATAGGGCTTTCACTCTAAAATTGAAGAACACGCTCCGTAGCAAAACGCAAAATTTACAAATTTTCTTTTCAAAAAATATAAAAAGAAAATTCGTAAATTTGGCTTACTACTAACCTGAAGTACATGCTCCGCAAACCCTACTTGCCATATACTCAACCGTTAGTGGTAATAAGATATGGATATTGAGTTTCTTTTGGCGCGTTATGTATTGAACAAACTGGATTGGTATGAATTGCCTTCAATAGCCCTTAATGCTCTTGAGCAAAACATTGAATGCGAATCGTGGATAATACTTGCTGGACTTACGGATAAAGACCCAACAAACACAAGACAATTGTATTTTGAAAATGGAATTTTGGAATTGGGCTATAGAATGCCGAATAAAACGGAAGCTCAATTATTAATGTTAAAACATAATCTGCAATGTTTGATAAGCTACCCGGAAAAGGCTGTTCATTACGCTGAGAAAATCGATCAGGATTACTATTTACCATATTTTTATACGCCTAAAAAGTCAGCTTCCGAATCTAGATATGTTGGTGACGAAATTGGATTAGAAAAATTCTTTATGTGGTATAGAGAATTACAAGACCATGCAGATGGCGGACCAATCTTTTACTACAGACGTTTGCCAAGAGATCAACAGAAATCTCAGTTTATTTTTGAGCTTGTCATGGAATCAAAAGAATTAATAAATAGTGAGAGATTTAATATCAAACTCAAAAAATAAAACTACCTACAACAATTAAGCATTCGAATTAGCCCCCGCAAGGCGGGGCAAGTAGCTGGTTTGAATGCTTTGTTGACAGCTTGTCCTACCTTAGCGGGAGGCCCGGTTCTGAGCTATGGGGATATAGACTATAATTTGGGTGGGTTATGGCGCAGGTTTTTAGGATACCCGCTGTTCTAGATGTTTCGTCAAGGGCGTACATCTAGAACTAAGTATCATGTGGATTTCCAAATCCACCTGCTGCTAAGCAGAAAGGCAAAAAAACATATGCACTAGTTCGCTGACGCGAGCAAGTCAGAGACTTTGCATTATCTTTAATTCGACATGACTTTGCTTCGCAAAAACATATCGAACAGCAAGAATTGAAGTAAAATAAAAATGAAATATAGAACTAACGGTGCAATTGGAGCTCTTCTAGATGAATATGAAAAAAGTGTAAATGAATTAACGGGAGCGATTTTAAATTTGAATACAACAGTATTAACTAAAATAGTTGACGAACAAACTAAGGATGAAGATTGTAAATCAATTCAAACTATTCTAAGTCATGTTGTAGAATCAGGGTATACCTATGTAATTGAAATTAGAAAAGCACTTGGTGAAAACATAAGTTATACGAAAAAGGAATTACTTAACTCAGCGAAGGAATATGAAATCGCTTTGATGAAAATGTTTGCCTTTAACGAAAAACTATTTGAAGACTACCCTTCTATAAAATTGGAAGAATATAGTTGTAATGAAAAATTTAAAGTTCGTTGGGGACAAAAGTATGATGTAGAACAATTGTATGAACATGCTATAGTTCATATATTAAGGCACAGAAGACAAATTGAAAGGTTTAAATTGAAACTAGTAAATAAAAATGCCAGCTGAGAACACTATGTATCACGTCATACCCTATCGGGTACCCCCGCTAATTTAGGTATACATGCTAAGTAAAATCGGTATGCTAGTTTTAGTTTAGCGTAGCGTAACTGAAACTGTTCTAGCAAAAAGAGGCCGTTTGTAACGGCAACACGAGGGCTATATGTTTCCATACCTTGGTTAGCCTCTGCGTGTACTCCATAGCTCTCACTAAAATTTCACTTTTCATTTATAAAATATTGCACCGCAGGCTAAGCCTAGCGGTGTTTTTTTTTCGTGCCTTTTAAAAATTCTTTAAATTTCTCTACGGCCCATAAAGTGCATGAATGATTTATCTTTGTACAAAATCAAATAGAACATGCTATCACAAAAAATGAAAGACGCTCTCAACGAGCAAGTAAGAATAGAGGCACAATCCTCGCAGGTATACCTAGCCATGGCTAGTTGGGCAGAGATACAGCCTGGTATTGACAATGTAACGGCATTCTTTTATCGCCACAGCGATGAAGAGCGCATGCATATGCTCAAGCTGATACATTTTATTAATGAACGTGGAGGTTTTGCTTCTATTCCAGCTTTAGAAGAGCCCATGACCACTTACCCATCTATCAATCATGCTTTTAAAAGCCTGCTAGAGCATGAAGAATTTGTGTCAAAAAGTATAAATGACTTGGTAGATCTTTCTTTACAAGAAAAAGACTACACCACCCATAACTTTTTACAATGGTACGTGGCAGAGCAAATTGAAGAAGAAGCGCTAGCCAGAACTTTGTTAGACAAACTTGAATTAATAGGTGATGAAAAGTCTGGTTTATACCTATTTGATAAAGATATCCTGACCGTAAATGTTGTCGGCGGCGGCGAGTAATTGCAGTAAATACTATTATGAAAAAAGTCAACACCCTAAGTGTTGACTTTTTTGATTATTCAATATTGAGTTTAGTATACTGTTTATAATACAGCATTTATCTTTCCCACCGCAGCTATTCGCTCCTCGGCCAGCTTAATTGCTGCCGCTTGGTTCGTTAGATTTTCATCATTGGCCTTATCAAAAATCATGTGCATTCTAGCATAGATTTCTTCTACATCTGCTGTTACTTTTTCTTCGTTATACATGCTATAAGCTTCCGCAGCTACATTCATTAAGCCCCCTGCATTAATTAAAAAATCTGGGGCGTACAATATGTCTTTTTCTCTAATCGCTTTGCCGTGCTGATCTTCATTTTTCAATTGATTGTTCGCTGCTCCTGCAATAATTTCACATTTCAGTTTAGGAATGCTATCATCATTTACAGTGGCACCAAGCGCACAAGGAGCATAAATATCCATGTCCACATCAAAAATTTCGTTAGGGTCAATCACCTTAGAGCCGTGAGCGTCCACAGTTTCTTTAATTTTATATTGATCTATGTCAGAAATCAAAACTTCGGCACCCGCCTTAGTCAAATGCTCTACAAGATATTGTCCTACATGACCCACTCCCTGAACCAATATTTTTTTACCGCTTAAAGAATCACTTCCCCATTTACGATTTGCACAAGCTTTAATACCCACAAAAGTTCCATAAGCGGTAAAAGGAGAAGGATCTCCACTACCACCCATATATTTAGGAATACCGGTCACATGTTTGGTTTCCATGTGAATATATTCCATGTCTTTGGTGCTTGTATTTACATCTTCTGCTGTGATATATTTTCCACCTAGCGAGTTCACAAACTTTCCATATCTTCGCCAAAGTGCCTCGCTTTTAGTAGCAGGGTCGCCAATGATGACTGCCTTACCTCCTCCTAGATTCAATCCAGAAATGGCAGCTTTATAAGTCATACCGCGCGAAAGTCGTAGCGCATCGGTTATACCCGCCCCTTTCGTAGCGTAGTTCCACATTCGCGTACCTCCCAAAGCCGGACCCAGTGTGGTATCGTGAATAGCAATTATCGCATTCAGGCCGGTATGTTTATCATGACAAAGCACAACTTGCTCGTGCTCTAATTCTTCTATTTGATCAAAAATTTGTTTATTCATAGTAAGGTGGTCGAAAGGTAATTCTTTTTTTAAAAAGAGGTAGGACTTGCGCTGATTTAATCTTCTAAACCATCAAAGTTTAAACCTTTGAGTTGGGCGCCGAGTAAAGTTTCAGACGGCTTATTGCCACTTGAGTTACTACCACTTGAACGTCGATTTCCTCCGCCTCTAGCTTTATTTTCCTTTCTACGTTTTTCCCATTCTTCTTTTCGGGCAGCTTCTTTAGCCTCACGCTCCTTGATTAGTTCTGGGTTCCGCTCTTCAGCCCGTTTTTGATGATAGAATAATCGCCCTCTCTCTTTTTTATCAACGTCTATTTTAGCTTGCACCCCGTCAATTTTTTCTTGCACCTTGGCAACATTCTCTTCGGCTTCTTTTACTATTTTGCTATAACGTTCTTCTGTTTCAAATGCGTTGGCACTTGGGGCAATATTTTCCAATCGTTTTTTCGCATCGTTCAATACATCTTGCTCTGTATCCAATTCTTTTTTTAGCTTGTTGATAAAACCAATACTCTTACCTATTTTATCATTTAAATCAGCCATTATATCTACACGTTCAGCATCACGAACGGCATCTTTTCTTTCAAAAAATTGCTTTTTAGCCTTAATAAAAATTTCCCATTGTTCATTGGCTTGTTTTCTTGGGGCATACCCAATTGCCTTCCACTCCTCCATCAACTCGCTAAACTCTTTTGTACCTTGTTCAAAATCTTTAGTTTCCTTCAACTCTTCGGCCCGTTGTGCAATAGCGACTCGTTTAGCCAAATTATCATCCAATTCTACTTTCCGCTTCGCAAAATGATTTTTCTTATTCGTAAAAAAATGATTCCGTGCTTCATTAAACCGGTTCCAAACCTCATCACTTTTGTCTTTACCTACGCCGCCTGTTTTTTTCCAAGCGTCCATTAGTTCGTTCATTTTCTCGGAGGTCTTATTCCAATCTGTGCTTTCTTTTATTGCTTCAGCTTGCGTAATTATGGCTTCTTTATCCCGTAGATTAGACTCTAAGTTTTCAATCAGCTCATCGTAAAACTTTTGTTTACGGGAATAGAAGTAATCTTTTGCTGCATTGTAACGCAACCAAAGCTCTTCACTTTTATGTCTAGGAACGGGGCCCACCGCTTTCCATAACTCAAATAGTTGGCCATAGGTCTCAGTAGTTTTTCGCCAATCCTCACTCTCCTTTATACCTTCAGCTCGTTCACAAAGTTCTAGTTTTTTTGAAAGGTTCACCATAAGGTCTTTTTCAAACTCTTTGTGATGTTCAGATTTTTTAATAAAAAAATCATTAATGAGTTCTTCTAATTTCTTTTTTAAGTTTTCATCTTCGGGGTGAGGCACTTGGGGTAAGTCACCAAATTCTTTGCGAATTGCAGTCATCTGGGCCGTAGCATCTTTCCATCCCAAGCCTCCGTCTGCCGACGGGTCGGAAGCTATTAGAGTAGCTAATTTTTCACACAGCTCAGTTTTGATTTTTATTACTTCATTGACCCGTTCTTCAATTTTTTTCTCTGCCTCTACTATTTCTTTGTAAATCTTATCATAATCGCCAATCGCTTTTGCCTTACTGAAGTACGATTTCTTCCTAGAAAGCTTTCCTGCCAATCTGGTAATTTCTTTTTCTTCAGCTAGTAGCTTCTTGAACTCCTCCCATTCTTTGAGTATATCCTCAAACTTTAGATTCAAGGTTTCCAATACAGTTTCCCGCGTAGTTTCATCTAGCTGAGCAATTTCTCGCTGCTGAAACCATTTCGTTTTATTCAATAAAACTTTACCCTCTTCAATTGTATAAAATTTAGACATCAATAAAAATATTGTATAACAAATATAATAAAAAGGAAGCGGAATGAGGGGAGTAAATAAGTGAAGCACTCGCAAAGAATACCAACGAATATTGTATAATATTGTATTATTAAATAAGTCATTTTGCAAGCTGTAGTTGAAAATAAACTTTTAGAAAAACTAACCTCACTCGCTGAGCAAACCCGCTTGCCACACGCTATGCTTTTTACGAGTCAGGAAGGTGGTGGTGCTATGCCCTTAGCTTTATCATTAGCTAAGTACATACTTTGTTTAAATAAATCAGACAAAACAAAAGCTTGCAATGACTGCAACTCCTGCCACTCAGTTGATCGATTGACTCACCCTGACTTATTCCTAAGCTTTCCAGTTTTTAATAAAAAAAACGATAAAAAATATACAACCAATGATTTCATACTTGAGTTTCGTGAATTCATAAGTACCCATCCTTATGGCTCGGCCGCCTCTTGGATTCAAAGTTTAACTTCTGAAAATAAACAAGGAAATATTTCGGCAGAAGAATGCAAAATTATTAGTAGCAAGCTAATGCTAAAATCAATATTAGGTGGTGCTAAAATATTAATTGTTTGGTATGCCGAATATCTTGGAAAAGACGGTAATCGTCTTTTAAAGTTAATTGAAGAACCTCCTAAAAACACATACATCATCTTTGTAGCCGAAAACACAAATAAAATATTGGGCACTATTTTATCGCGGACTCAGCATTTTGCTTTGCCGCCTATTTCTAAAGATAGCATTCAGTCCAAACTAATAGAACAAGGCGTGCCGAAAGAAGAAGCCATCTCTATAGCGATACAGTCAGAAGGAAATTTTCATAAAGCGCAAGAGCTTGTTACGAACGACGGCTCTGTTTATTTTGAACACCTCCGAAATTGGTTGAACGCATTGTACACTAGCAACGGTGTTTTACTCCACAATTGGCTAAAAGATAGCGATAAAATGGGGAAAGAAGAGCTGAAAAATTTCTTCTTGTATGCCGTTCGTGTTTTTGAACAAAGCCTTCGAGTATTACATCTTCCCGCAAACTATTGGTCATTAACAGACAGAGAAATCAGATTGGTCAAAGGATTAATAAGTAAAGGACTAGAAGCGACTCACTGTGAAAACGCAAGTGAATGCTGTACACGAGCTGCTTATCATTTAGAACGAAACGTATATAAAAAAGTATTGATTCATGCAATTAGTTTAGAAGTTCAAGAAGCTCTTGTAACCAAGTAAGTATTACTCTTTTCCAGTATCGTCTGCTTTTTTATAGGATGGCGGAATCGTATACGGCATGCGATATTCTCCATCAAAATCAACCTTCTGGATGTTCATTTCTAAATTTAGTTTTCCTTTCGAATCTTCGATATTAAATACGCGCTTCGTGGCAATATAGCGCCCCAATTCTTTTTTGTACTCTCCCAACATTCCTAAAATATTACTCGCATAACTGCCTCTAAAAACTTGCAACTGAATTTGACGCAAAGTAGAATCACTTCGATTGTAGGTAAGTCTATTTAAAAATTCAGTATCTCGTAATCCAATGTTAAACGTACCTCCAAAATCAGTAAACTCAAAAACCTCTCCTTGACTTCCAATTGCATTTCCAATTATAATATCTTGAAGCGTATTAAAATCTAGATCTACATTGATTAATTTTTTAATTTCATCAAACGTATAGTCATAGTAAACTTTGTTAATCCGATTCATAGCCTGTACTCGCTTTGGGGTCAGCACGGCACGGGCTACTGAAATACCAACGGCAGAAATATCTACCCAAATCGCTTTGTTATAATCTAATCGGAACTGAGCATTAAACGATTGTTTTTGTGAACCTGAGGTAAACTTGATTTTCGTTTTAATCTTTGCTGTTTTAAATTTAATTCGATTCTCCTCAATTACTTTGAGGGCTTGAACCTGTTTTGACTTTAACAAGTTCAATGCCTCAACTTCTTTTTTATCCTCTGCTAAAGAGGCCGAATCTAAACCAACCACTAGCGTGTCTCCAGGTAATTGACTCTCAATTTTTTCTAATTTTTTAAGCTTGCGTTTCCCCTTGCCTTTGGCAACATCCAGTTTGTATTGTGCCTTCTTTCTTTTTTTTTCTAAACGATCTACTTTTTTTTCTTGACGCTCTACTTTCTTTTCTTGGGAAATAAAAAAAGGAATCACCTTACAACTACTAAAGCCAAAGACACAGAAAAAAATAAGTACCCCTATCCTACTCATACAATGTTCCGTTCTCTATTTTTTTCTCTAACTGACTCGACCCGCCACCGCCGACCTTTTTCGCACGTTGCCAATAATCTTTGGCTTTCGCAACTTCGTTCAATTTATAGTAGATGTCTCCTAAATGCTCTAACACATCGGCATCTCCTTCACCCTCTATTGCTCTTTCAATATATGTTTTTGCTTTTTTATAATTACCTTGTTTATACAAAATCCAACCATAGGTATCCATAAATACTTTCGTATCCGGCATCAGTTTTAAAGAGCGCTCAGACATTTTTAGAGCGTCATCCAACCGTTCATTTCTTAGTGACAAATAATATGCGTAATTATTCAAGGTTGAGGCATCTTCTTTTATTTTTAGTGATGCATCAAAGTTCTTATCCGCCTCTTTATATTCTTTCAGGCTGTGATGTGCATCGCCCATCATAGAAAAAATCTGTGCTTTTAAATCACGATTCGGCTCAAGCTCAATGGCACTTTGAAGAGATGAAATACTAGATCTAAATTCTTTCTTTTGATAATGTGCGGTTCCCTTAAAATAGTGAGTAAATGCATTGTTAGGAAAATAATCAAATGAAGCATCTGCAATGGAAATGACACTGTCTAACTGGTTCAAACTAGAGTGGCATAACATCAAATTAAACCATACTGCAAATTTTGATTTATCAGTCTGAAGGTATTTTGTGTAGGCAGCTGCGGCCTCTTTGTATTGACCTGCACTATAAAGTATGTCAGCGTATAGTTTATTTGTTTCACTATCTTTCTCGTCTTCCATTTTCATGGATTGAACCATTGGTAAAATCTCATTTCGAATATAGAGGGAATCTTTATTCAATTCTATCAATGGTAGCAACATACTCATTCGTACTTGTTTGTCAATTTTAGGATTGCTAACTATTTTTTTAATCACCTTCTGGAAACCAGCTGTGTCGTCATTCCTAAGGTAATAAGTCGATGACTGCAACAGTAACTTAGCATTATTAGGCGCATCGTCAATCAATTGCTCGTACACCTCCTTCGCTTTTTCTTTCTTACCTATGCGATCATAAAGGCTTGCTAGTTTTTCCTTATACTCAGGATTGCTAGGCTCTTCGGCTATTAATTTTTGAACCTCATTTACAGCCTCATCTTCTTTTTTTTGTTTGAGCAACAGCTCTACCTTTTGCATGGTAATTTCAGGACTAAGACCCCAATTTTCTTCTAAGCCTGTGAGTGTTTTGTATGCTTTATTGTAATCTTTTAACTCAGCATACAATTTATACATTTTATATCGATAGGTATCAGAGTTCCCTTTAGAGAGATTCGCTAAATTTTCATAAATACCAATTGCCTTTTTAGGTTTTTTATTCAAGGAAAGCACGTCTGCATACAGCTCTAAATAATATTTATTAGTAGGGTATAACTCCGCCGCACGAGCTGCATAGTTTTCTGCATCAGAAAAATGAAAGCTTGCAAATTCAAGTCGGGATAAATTATAATAAGCAGCCGCGTTGGTTTTATATTTTTTCACAAACTCACGATATAGCTTCCGAGCCTTTGATTTATTGCCTTTAATTCGTTCTTTTTCGGCAGCAAAAAACTCATTATACTCCGCCTTCGAACTTATTTCTGCCTTCGTTCCCTTCGCTCCATTATTTTGTTTACTTACTTTTTTAGTGCTTCCACAAGAAGCAAAAAAGATAATAACTATAAAAAGTAGAGCTGTATTTATTTTATTTTTTAGCATATTCTGAAAGAGAAATCTCCTAGACTGAGCTCCTCTGCTTTAGAATTACAATTTACGCTATTTCCAAGTAAGGAATTCTCAATTATGCAATTCTTAACTTTTGAATCTTTTCCAATGATTGATTTTTTTACAATAGAATTTTCGATTGTAGCTCCTGACTCTATGCTTGCATGCGGACCTACAATTGCATTTGTTAGCGTTACATTTTCACCCAAGTAACAAGGAGGAATTATCGTACTATTTTCAATGCTTACCTTATCGTGCTGTAGCGATTCAGTCTCTTTTTTAATTTCTAAAATACGCTCCATGGTATAAAGGGTGGCGTCTTTGTTACCACAGTCTAACCATTCTTCTACTTGACCAGTATAAAACTGCAGCCCCTTTTGTTTCATGTTTTCCATGGCATCGGTGAGCTGATACTCACCCTTATCCATTATACTATTATCAATAAGGTACTGAAGTTCTTTTTTAAGATTTTCACCGTCTTTAAAATAATAAACTCCAATTATAGCTAGGTCTGAAACAAACTCCTTGGGCTTTTCTACAAAGTTTACAATTACACCTTCGTCGTTCAATTCAACAACTCCAAATGCACTTGGGTCTTCCACTTTCTGCGTCCAAATAATTGCGTCCTTTTCAGTATCGATTGTAAATTCTGCTTTAAACAGCGTATCGGCAAAGGCTAAAAAAGTGTTGCCTGTTAAGGAGTCTGCGGCTTTTAAAATAGCATCTGCTGTTCCCAACGGTTTATCCTGATAGTAAATCTTGCCTACTGCTCCAAAACTACTCGCCACCGCTTTTAAGTCATCTTCAGCTTGTTGCCCAAAATCTCTGCGAATCACAAAAGCAATTTCATTAATTTTCTGGTTGACTTTGTTTGCAATGTCTTCTACAATTCTATGCACCATCGGCTTTCCAGCAATTGGGATTAGAGGTTTTGGAGTAGTGAGTGTATGAGGACGCATTCTTGTGCCTCTTCCAGCCATTGGGATTATAATATTCATATTTTATTTTTTTAATTTTTACCAGTATGCCCGTAACCGCCGGCACCGCGTTCTGTATGGCTCAACTCTTCTTCAAGTGCCCATTCTATCTTTTCATAACGAGCGACTACCATTTGAGCTACACGATCACCTGGTTCAATAGTAACTGCGGTATTCGAAACATTGACCAACAATATTTTCAATTCACCACGATAATCAGCGTCAATCGTTCCTGGACTGTTTAGCACAGTGAGGCCGGTCTTCAAGGCTAAACCGCTGCGAGGACGAATCTGCGCTTCGGTTCCTTCCGCTAGCTCAATGAACAAGCCAGTAGGTATGAGTTGACGATCTAAACTATCTAACCGTATGGGTGCCGAGATATGAGCGTGAAGGTCCAAACCTGCCGAAAACTCTGTTTTATAGGACGGCAAGGGATAAGGGCTTTTATTAATAATCTTAACTTTCACAATACAAAAAATCACCGCAAAAATAAGAGATAGCCACCGTTTTATCTAACGGATAGTATGAATTTTAGTGGCCTAGATTTAGAGTCATACAGTTTGTACAATCCAATACTGGAAAGTATTCTTTAAGACATAAAACTTAAATGGTGGCGTACCACAGTATTCTTTGAAGATAACCTCCCCAGCGCTTCATGTTTCCTCGTAAATACTCAGTGAAGGATGCATTGGTATATTCTTTGCCTTTAGTAGGCGGTTTGAGTTCTCGTCGTGCGTCTGTGTATGGCTGCACGTCAGTGGCAAAATAGGTCACATTCAGCCGGGGCATTACAAGCCCTAAAATCATCCCCGGCAGGCCGTTAAATGACTCTGGACCACCCGAAGCTATAATCGCATCAGAATAAAAAGCAACTACCCATATAGAGTCCATGATAATCGTTTCTGCCCGTCGACAATTATAACCTGCTATGTTCCGAAATTCTTCTTTGATTTTCCATTGAAATTTTTTCATTGAATCTTTAATCAAAATTCGCTTATCATAAATTTCTTTTGAAGCTACCAATTTCTCGGCTTTAAAATTATTGTATACCTCATTCACCTCAGAAGAAATATTAATCCAAGGCATTTTTAGTTCTTGAATCCCATCCTCTTCGGGTTGATACAAACTTTCTTCTTTGCTAAAATCTTGTACAAACTTATCTACCTTGTATTTATCAATTCTCTTTTTAGCTTGCTCCAAAAAACCACTATTCCCAGATTTTGACATATCGTCAATGTAGGAATACATGTTCATTTTACGTTCCCACTTAATTTTTCCTCTATGCACTAAGTTGGGTTTTTTTTGAGCTTGGGTAACGACACTCGTTAAGAGTAGTACAGCAATTAGTATTCTTCTCATATCAATTTATTTTTATCTTCTATTTCTTCTTTTCGGACCGTAATTAGCCTTATTACTATTGGCTCTTGCCTCTCCTAGTTTACCAGAAAAGAAATTCCAAGTAGCGCTTAGCATCCAATACCGTTGTAATGTATTAAAATAATTTTCTGTATTATAATTATTGGTTGTGGCTCGTGTATAACCCAAGTTTTGATTCAAGATGTCCCAAACCTGAAATCGGAGTTCAAGATTCTTTTTTGGTAAGAATCGTTTACTAATATATGCGTCCCAAATAAACCG